>Ga0209633_10000047_pt1 | contig 145803 bp, 131 predicted proteins | sample Cruoilmetagenom1_FD_187290 | JGI IMG/M metagenome (GOLD analysis project Ga0209633, IMG submission 187290) | Oil polluted marine microbial communities from Coal Oil Point, Santa Barbara, California, USA - Sample 1 (SPAdes) (version 2) | ecosystem: Environmental > Aquatic > Marine > Oil seeps ... | reverse complement strand
TTTGAGATTATTTGAGAAAACAGTGTTATATTTAGCATTTGAGAAAGGTGTTTTTTGTGTTGCACCACAAAGGTAACTTTGTGCTACAAATTTCCCTTTCTCTTTTTTAATGTTTAGGACGCTATTGATAAATTATTTTTTAATTTATTTTTACACCGTGTTTATCTATTTTTATATTTGCATTTTTCACCCCATCTTTCACTTTAATTTTTACACCGTTTTCATCAATATTTAGTTTAAAATGATTTTTATTATTTCTGTACGATTCGCCAAAAATACTTGGATCACAGTCTAAACACTTCAAACCTTCTTCTTGCATTAGGTAATAATGTTTTGGCATATCACCATCATAAATATTTTGAATATTATCTACATCATCTAAAAAAGTACGTGTAGATTTATCTAAATAAATAATGGAATTTACAGGTAAATAAATGGTGATATCAACTTCTTGATTTTTGAATTGATTTTTTACATCACTTAAAAAATAACCATTTAGTAATAGGTTGTTGTTGGTAAATGCAAACCGATATTCAATATTTTCAGCTGCATTATTAGCATTTAATCTGTTATTTCCTTCCGAGTTTTTTCTAATCTTTAAGTATCCAGTACTATTATCTGTAGGTTTAATATTAACATTAATTCTACTTGAATATAGCTTTTGAAAGGTATTATCATAAACAATTTCGGTTTCATATCTTTTACGAAATTCTCGTTTATTTGACAAATTATCATCACCTAACATTTTAACTTTTAAAGTGTCTTTAGTAGTAATATTAAGCTCTTCAGTAGTGTTAAAAACACCATTAGATGCGGTTTGTGTTGCAAAATTTATTGCGGCAAAACCTAATCCTAATAAAGCTATAATCCAAACACCTAAAAGCGATAATTTTGTGGTTGCACTAAATGATTTTATATTGCTTGATAGAATTCTTAAACCGAGCATAAATAACACTACAAAAGGAATTCCAACAGCTATGAAAGCAAATATAATTATCAGCCAGGGAGGAAGAACTCCGTTAAAAACAAAAGGAGGGTAATGGATGAAATCTTCACCAAAACCTAACATTTCAACACTTCCCCATGAAAATATACCAAATATTAAACTTAATAAAGTTAGCGCAGCTATTAGAATTAAAAGAGCTCCTATAAACTTGCCTATTACTTTAAAAATAGCAAGTATTATTGTTCCTAAAGTGTCAATCAATTCTTGTAAACCTGTTTTTGCTCTATGTTGAAATTCTGAACTTTTAACTTTTTCAGCAACATCATTTACACCATCTTTAACTTTTGAAGTTACCCCGCTAAACTCTTCCCGTATTTTACGTTCAATATTGTCTATATTAACAGGTTCACCTTTCATTTGTAATTTTTCAGCAGTTGTATTCGCTTGTGGAATTAAAATCCATAATAAAGGATAAATTAAAAATCCGATGCCAAAACCAAATAATAGTACTAACCAAATTATACGCATCCAAATAACATCAATGCCAACATAATGTGCTAACCCTGAGCAGACACCACCTAAAAATTTATCATCACCATCTCTAAATAATTTTTTAATATTGGTGCTTCTTTTAGTTTTAGGCTCGTCTTCAAACAATTCTTCATCCACTAAATAATCTTCGGGTTTCCCCATAATTTTAGTAATTTCATCAATATCATTTTCATTAACTACTTGCCTATCATTGGTAATTCTTTCAGAAAGTAATTCCCCAATTCTATGTTCAATATCATTAATGATTTCATCTTGTCCTTGCGGATCATCACTTAATGATTTTCTAATGGCATCTAAATAGCGTTTAAGTTTTTGATAGGCTACTTCATCAATATGAAAAAAGATACCTCCTAAATTTATATTTATTGTCTTATTCATTTTTTTGTTGATTTATTGGTCGTTACTAAATTTACGGCTTCTACTAATGCATTCCAAGTAGTGTTTAATTCTTTTAAAAACAATTTGCCCGTTTCTGTTAAAGCATAATATTTTCGAGGTGGGCCAGAAGTAGATTCTTCCCATCGATAGCTGAGTAATCCTGCGTTTTTTAGACGTGTTAATAGTGGGTAAATGGTTCCTTCCACAACTATTAGTTTAGCATCTTTTAACTGCGAAAGTATTTCAGAAGTATAGGCATCGTCATTTTGTAATAAGGATAAAATGCAATATTCTAAAACTCCTTTTCGCATTTGTGCTTTTGTGTTTTCTATCTTCATAAATGGTAACTTTTTAGGTTAAAAGCATTAAGTTATTTAATAAATTGTATGGTTAACGGATATTTAAAATATTCGTTATTATTTACTTTAATTGCTGCCATAACTATCAAAATAAATCGGATTATGGAAATAATGGCTACTAATGATATACTTCCAAAAAGTCCAATAAAATTTGGAAAATGGAAAAAGAAAGTTGAAAAAGCACTTAAGCCAACTACAAATGAATATAGCGCAAAACTTAAATTAAAATTAACTGCAGCTTTACCTTGCTCATCTATATAACTGCTTTCATCTTTTTTAATTTGCCAAATTACTAAAGGAGCGATTACACCTCCAAAAGGAAAAATATAACTAGCCAAAGCAGATATATGTATTAAAAAAGCGGTACTTGTATTTTTCGTGGTTATCATAATCGGGTTATGCTTATTATTATACAATGCAAATATATATATAAAAGATAGTAATATGCAACACATAGTACTGTATTTTAACATTTATTTAACATTTAAACTAATGTATTTATATAGTAAATAATTTATATATTACATTCTTAATTGTAGTGATATCTTAAAATAATAAGTACTGTTAATACAAAACTTAATTTAATGGAAAATAAAACTTCTAAATCCCTGTATATAAATAGTTTACCTAAAGAAAAATTAATAGAACTAGTAAACAAACAAAGAAAAGTTATAAAATCTTTGGAACAGAGTGAAGAAAATTATAACAAATTATTTAATTACTCTATTGATGGAATCTATAAAAGTACACCCGAAGGAAAATTTACTAAAGTTAATGAGGCTTTGGTCAAAATGTTGGGATATGATTCAATTGAGGAATTAATGGCAATTGATATTAAAACACAACTTTATTTTGATGTAAAGGACAGAGAAAGTATTCTTAGACAAAGAATTAATGAAAAACAAGGGCTGTATCATTTTCGCAAAAAGGATGGGTCGTCAATTTGGGTTGAAGATTATGGAAGGAATATAACAGATAGCAATGGCACTATTTTATTTCATGAAGGTATTATACGCAATGTTTCAGAAAGAAGAAAGGCTAGTTTAATACAAAAAGTTTTATTAAAAATTTCTCAAGAAGGATATAAAATTCAAAATTTAAAAGATTTTGATGAATTTATTAAGAATGAATTAGGTCAATTAATTGATACAACAAATTTTTATATTGCCTTTTATAATAAAGATAAACAAACAATTAATATACCTTTTATATCGGGTGAAAATGCCGATGAAGAATTTCCAATAGGGAAATCTATGACTGGGTATTTAATAAAAAAGAACAGGTCTTTTTTGGTGAAATCAAAGGAATATAAAAAACTAATTGAATCTGGAGAAATTGAGTTAATAGGCACTTTCCCAAAGGTTTGGTTAGGAGTTCCATTGAAGGTAAATGACGATGTGATAGGAGCAATAGTAGTTCAAAGTTATGATAATGAAAATGCATATGAGCAAAGTGATATTGAATTGTTAGAATTTGTTTCGTCTCATATCAGTTTGGCAGTACAAAGAAAAAAGGTAGAACATGAAATAGCGGTATCTAAAGAAGTATTAAGAAAAGTGCTGGATAATATTCCAATAAAAGTTTTCTGGAAAAATAAAGATTCTAAATTTTTAGGATGTAATGTAGCTTTTCTTAAAGCAATTGGAGCCGAAAGTGAAGAGGAAGTAATCGGGAAATCAGATTTTGATTTTCATGAAATAGAAGAGGCTGAAAAGTATAAAAAAGATGATTTAGCAATAATGTTAAGTGGTAAACCAAGGCTAAAATATCAAGGATCCCAAATTATAAATGGTAAAGAAAGATGGATTACAACTAGTAAACTGCCTTTTTTTGATAAGAATGGAGAGGTAATTGGAATTGTAGGAACTTCAGATGACATTACCGAGCGAAAGGAAACAGAATTAAAGTTAAAAAGAGCAACTGAAGATGCAATAGAAGCTAATCTTTCAAAATCTACATTTCTTTCAAACATGAGTCATGAGATTAGAACTCCTATGAATGCTATATTGGGTTATTCTCAATTATTACAGGAAGATAATAATTTAACTAAAACTCAACAAGAGAGTTTAAGAACAATAAACAAGAGTGGAGAACATTTATTGGAACTGATAAATGATATTTTAGATATGTCTAAAATAGAAGCAGGTAGAATAACATTAAACCCATCCGATTTTAATTTTATAGAGCTTTTAAAAGAAGTAGAACAATTATTTAAAATTAAAGCAGAACAGAAGAATATAGATTTATCTTTTATTATTACTAAAAATGTACCTAAAGCAATCTATGCTGACGAATCAAAAATTAAACAAGTTGTTATAAATTTATTGGGTAATGCTTTGAAATTCACTTTAAGTGGAAGTGTAAAATTAACCATTGTAAAATTTGAGAATAATAAGTTACAAATTAAAGTTAAAGATAGCGGTAAGGGAATTTTAAAAGAAGAGCAGGATGCAATATTTAAACCATTTGAGCAAGCAAAAAATGGTCGTCATGCAGAAGGAGGAACAGGTTTGGGATTAGCTATTAGTAAAAAATTTGCTAACTTGATGGAAGGCGATATTACTGTTGAAAGTGAATTTGAAAAAGGTTCAGAATTTACATTCACATTTACCTATTTAGAAGGAAATGAAAGAGTATTAAAAACCATTGAAGATGAATTACAAGTCATATCTCTCAGCCCTGAAATGAAAGGATTAAAAGTAGCAATTGTTGATGATAGATTTGAAAACAGAGATATTTTATTTAAAAAATTAGATCCTTTAGGGTTTGATACTAGAATGGCTAACGATGGACAGGAGGCTGTAGAGTTATACAAAGAATGGAAACCTGACATTATTTTAATGGATGTAGTAATGCCCGTGATGAATGGTGTTGAAGCAACAAGACAAATTCTGAAATTGACAGGAGGTCATGATGTCAAAATTTTTGTTGTAAGCGCCAGTGCTTTAGAATCCGAACAAAAAGAAATTATGGAAATAGGAGCAACAGTTTTTATTAAAAAGCCAGTAATATTCAATTTGCTATTGGCAGAAATGCATAATAAAGCAGGAATTAAATTTATTTATAAAGAAAAGGAAGATAAAGAATTAAGTAATAATAGCGATAGCTCGTTAGATGTACCAGAACGTTTAAAAGTTAAGTTATTAGATGCGGCGGCGGAAGGTGATTTTATGCTACTACAAGATTTACTAGAAATTCTTGAGAAAGAGACTAATAAAACATTTGAAATAATTGAAAACTATATTAACGAGATGGAATTTGAAGCAATTGTTAACTGGCTAGAAGCTTAACCTAAAAATTATGAAGAAATTAAAAAATAGAATTTTGATAGTTGACGACAATCCTAATAATTTAAAAGTTGTTGCAGGTGTTTTGAAAGAAAATGGTTATGATTTTAGAATGGCTAAAAGTGGAAAATTAGCGCTAGATATTTTAGAAAGAACAAAACCTGATTTAATTTTATTAGATATTCAAATGCCAGAAATGGATGGGTTTGAAACATGCAAAAGAATTAAAGAAGATGTGTCAAATGCAATGATTCCTATTATTTATTTAACTGCAAATACGGACTCTAAAAGTATAGAAAAAGCATTTAATTCTGGAGGTGTAGATTACATTACTAAACCATTTAACCCAGTGGAGCTTTTAGCACGTATTAAAACACATATTAAATTAAAAAAACAAACTGAAGAATTAGAGCTAGAAAGTGTAACAAAAGATAAATTTTTCTCGATAATTTCACATGATTTGAAGAACCCTATTGCTAGTGTAATAGGATTTTCAGAACTATTAAAAGATGAACATAAAACTTATACTCCTGAAAAAATTGAATCGTATGCTTCCCTAATCTATAAATCAGCTACATTCACACTTGATTTACTTCAAAATTTGTTAGAGTGGTCTAGAATTCAAACAGGAAGTATAAAGCCAGTTAAAAAATACTTTATCCTTAGTGATTTGTTAACTAAAATGGTAGAGGGACATGAGGCACAAGCTTTAGCAAAAAAACTAGTTTTTAAGACAGATTATAAAGATAAAATACTAGTTCATGCAGATCCAAAAATGGTAGCTACAATTGTTCGAAATCTTATTTCAAATGCTATTAAATTTACCCCAGAAGGGAAAACAATTACTATTTCAGCTAAAGAGAATATATTAGATAATAAAATGGTAATTGAAACTATAATTAAAGATACTGGTGTTGGCATTTCAGAAGAAAACATATTAAAACTATTCAAAATAGAATCAAATTATAAATCCTTAGGAACAAATAATGAGAAAGGAACAGGGTTAGGATTAATTTTAAGTAAAGAGTTTATTTATAAAAATAATGGTACAATAAGAGCAGAAAGTAAAGAAAATGAGGGTAGTAGTTTTATATTCACATTAGATTCGGTTAATTTATCTGAAGTATCTTTAAAACATTAATACTATTCGTCACTTTTTTTAAATTGACAGTAAAATTAAAAATATGAATGTAACAGCAAAACAAATGAATAGTTTTTTAACCTTTAAATTACCATCTGCTTATTTATGTGGAGTTAAACTAAAGGAATTGAATAACAATTCAGCAATAGTAAAAGTTAAACATCGATGGATAAACCAAAATCCATTTAACTCTATGTATTTTGCAGTACAATCTATGGCTGCTGAATTATCTACAGGAGCTATAGTTATTAAAAAAATTAAAGAAAGTGGCAGACCAATTTCTATGTTGGTAACACAGCATAAAGGTAGTTTTACCAAAAAAGCTGTTGGTAAAATTACGTTTACTTGTAATGATGGCTTATTAATTGATAAGGCTTTAAAAAATACTATTGAAACAGGAGAAGGACAAACCATTTTAATGAAATCCGTTGGAATTGATGAAAAAGGCGATCAGGTATCTGCTTATGAATTTGAATGGAGTGTAAGATTGAAAACTAAAAAATAATAAATTATGAATGCACACGAAATTGATTATCACATTTTTGGAGAAGAAATGCAATTTGTGGAAATTGAATTAGATTCACAAGAAGGCGTTGTTGCCGAATCTGGTAGTTTTATGATGATGAATGATGGTGTGAAAATGGATACCATTTTTGGTGATGGCTCTAATCAAAATGAAGGAATTATGGGTAAGTTGTTTTCTGCAGGTAAACGATTGTTAACCGGAGAAAGTTTATTTATGACTATTTTTTCAAATGCAAGTTCAGGAAAAAAGAAAGTTGCTTTTGCTGCACCATATCCTGGAAAAATAATACCTATTGATTTAAGTGAAGTTGATGGAAAATTTATTTGTCAGAAAGATGCTTTTTTATGTGCTGCAAAAGGAGTCTCTGTTGGTATTGAGTTTTCTAAAAAATTAGGAAGAGGGTTGTTTGGAGGTGAAGGTTTTATTATGGAAAAATTAGAAGGAGATGGCTTGGCATTTGTTCATGCAGGTGGTACTATGCACGAAAAAATACTACAAGTAGGTGAAGTTTTAAAAGTAGATACTGGTTGTATTGTTGGTTTTACAAAAGATATTGATTATGATATTGAATTTGTTGGCGGTATTAAAAATACCATTTTTGGAGGAGAAGGATTATTTTTTGCCACACTTAAGGGTCCTGGAACGGTATATGTTCAGTCGTTACCATTTAGTAGATTAGCAGGAAGAGTTTTGGCTTTAGCACCTCAAACTGGTAATAAACGTAGAGGAGAAGGAAGCATTTTAGGTGGAATAGGAGATATTTTAGATGGCGATAATAGAATTTAAAAGTTATTAATAGACACTATCCTAAAAACTGTGTAAGTTTAAAAACTCAGGGTTAAATTATTTATAGTTTAATCCTGTTTTCAAATATAGCTAAAAATTGGTTTAGTATAATCCCCCAATTTCTAATAGGCATTGTCCACTTTTTAGTACTTTCTCTTAAAGCTAAAAAGACTGTCTGAAAAATCTTTCAACTGTCATTTTGAGCGCAGGCGAAAAATATTATTTACCTAATTATCAGTAATTCGATTTTTATAGATTCTTCATTTTCATGACACTTTTTAGACAGCCTATTTTTTATATTTAGAATTCTAAAGACTTTAATTCTTTATAATTTCTATTAAGTCTTTTTAATAGAATTCCATATAGGATTTTATAATATAACCACAATAAGCCGCACATAAGAAGTATTGCTACTATTTCAAACACAAGCGTAATTAATAAAATTTTATCTTCATTTATTGCTACATGATTTGGGTTTATTATTTCTATCATTATTTTGGTATTTGAAAACATAATTACCGTAAATATAATAGATAAAGCAAAATTATATAGGATAGCAAAATACACGTAATAGTTAACAATTTTACGTGTAGCAATTATTTTTTTCATTAATAATTTGGTAGTATCTGCAACATGAATTGCTTTAAAACTTTTATAAAATTTATAAATAAACCAAATTACAATTACATAATATAAACCTGTACTAATGGTTAACCAATTTTTTAAATTGAATTTTTCGTAAATTTCATAAATGCTATCCGGAATAAAAAAGTTTATAATATTCCAAAAAACGAACTCTGCAATGCTAATTATAAATATCCATTTTACAATAGAAGAAGATTTTTTATGAATAATTTTATAAATCTCGTTATAAGATAATTCCTTAAAATTTCCTTCTTGCTTTTTCCAGTCTTTCTTTAATAATTCTAACTCATCCATGTCTTACGGATTTAATATTTTTTTTAACCGTGTTTTAATTCGGTTCATTTTCACACGTGCATTTACTTCAGAAATACCTAATGTTTCGGAGATTTCTTTATAGTTTTTATCTTCCAAATACAAAAACACAAGTCCTTTATCAATATCGGATAATTGTTGTATCGCTTTATACATTATTTTAAGCTGATCTTCTTCCGTGTCATCATAATCTGAGGATTCTATTTTATAGATAACGGAATCAAAATCTTGAGTTTTAATACTTCTTTTAGATTTTCTGAATAACGTTATCGCAGTATTTAAACCAATCCGATACATCCAAGTACTTAATTTAGCTTCGCCTCTAAATTTTGGATATGCTTTCCAAAGTTGTATTGTAATTTCCTGAAACAAATCATTATGATCAACTTGATTAGTTGTGTAAATTCTACATACTTTATGAATTATATTCTGGTTTTTTTGAAACTCAGATATAAATTTATGTTCAAGGTCTTTGGTCACAAGTTGTTGATTTCAACTAATAAGTAGTCCATTAGTCAGTTTTGTTACACTAATATAAAAAGGAATAATTAAACCAAAAAGAATTTAATAGATATGAAATTTTACTTTTCGACTTTCTTTATATTTTTAATGAATTTTTTTAATTCTAAACCGTATTTTGATTTTTTAACTTTTTTGGATAATGATTTATTTACTGTATCTAAAAGCTTAACATTTGCGTAATATAAATCGGTTAAAGCAATATATGGTGCTACTTCAAACTTACCATGTTGAATGGCAAAATTAGTAGCATATAAGTATTTTCGTTTAATTAAATTATGCTCTTCTTTTTCAATTTTGGCTAATAATTCTGAATTGTTACTTTTTTGAGCATCAAACTTTTCTTTTAGTAAATCTAATTGTTTATCATTAAATTTTCTAAGCATTGCTTCATGTTCCTCTAACAATTCTTGATTTTTTGATCCTTTAATTTTAGCTCCGACAGCAAATTTTGAAAGTTTAGTGGTAATTGTAATTTCTCCTTTTTCACCAAAAAAAGAAATGATTTCGTCGGGTTTTTCACTAAGGGTTAAATTATAAATTTCCGGACTTTTAACATTATCGGTTAATGTAAAAGTGTTTAAGCCGTTTAAACTGACGGAATCTACAGAAACTAGTACTGTATCTTTTAACTTTTGTAAGTAAACGGTTCCTTTTTTAAGTCCGTCAATAGTACCATGAACTAACATGTTACCATTTTTTTTACCATTGCAAGAAATTAAAACGCTAATAATTAGTAAACTACCAAAAATATTTTTCATCATTGAAATTTTATACTACAAATATCTAATTTTTATTTGGTTTTTGAAATTTTTAAGAGGCAACAATTCGCATTAATTCGGCAGTTAGCATAGCACCATACGTACCAACAACATACCCAAAAACTGCTAATAAAACACCTACTGTAGCCAGTGATGGATGAAATGCAGCAGCAACTACTGGAGCAGATGCAGCACCACCAACATTAGCTTGACTGCCAACTGCTAAAAAGAAAAAAGGTGCTTTTATAAGTTTTGCTACGCTAATTAATAAAACGGCATGAATGGTCATCCAAACTAAGCCAATAAAAATAATTCCAGGATTATCAAATATTTTTCCTAAATCCATTTTCATTCCAATAGTGGCAACTAATATGTAGATGAATACACTACCAACTTTGCTGGCTCCAGCACCTTCATAAAGTTTAAATTTAGTAAATGATAAAATAATACCTATAAAAGTAGCTATACTTATCATCCAAAAAAATTGAGACCCAAAAGAAGATAATGCAGAACTTTTATCTCGAACAGCTTCAAAGGTGTTTTTTAAATAATAGGATATTTCATTTGCTCCAAAATGTGAAAACCCAACAGCAGTAAATGCAATAGCTAAAATTATTATGAGATCGGCTAACGATGGATTTTTAGTTATTTTTGAAGAAAATGAAATTACTTTTTCCTTTAATTTTTCAATTGCGGTTGTATCTGCTTTTAACCATTTATCAATTTTTTTTGTTTTTCCAACTCCAATTAAAATAATTGCCATCCACAAGTTGGCAACTACAATATCAACCAATACCATTCCACCATATTTTTTAGGATTGTATTCATAAATTTCTAGCATAGCTGCCTGATTTGCACCGCCACCAATCCAACTTCCTGCTAAAGTTGCCAATCCACGCCAAATAGCATCTGGACCAATACCTCCAACAGTTTCAGGAGATATAAATGAAATAAGCAAAATAGCTAAAGGCCCACCTATAATAATTCCTACAGTTCCTGTTAAAAACATAATTAACGCTTTTGGACCTAAGTTAAACACTGCTTTTAAATCTATACTTAAAGTCATTAAAACTAATGCTGCTGGCAGTAAAAACCTACTTGCAACATAGTATAATTTTGATGTATGTGTGATTAGTTTTCCTGAACTATTTACGGTTTCCCATTCTGGTGAAATGATTCCTGCAGAAGTAAAAATTGCAGGTAATAAATAGGCCATTAATAAGGCAGGTACAAATTTGTAAAACTTTTTCCAATTTTTATTTTCACTGGCAGAAGTATAAAAAACAAAACCTAAAGTAAACATTATAATACCGAAGGAAATGGTATCATGGGTTATTAACGGTGTGGTATCCATATCGTTTTTTTGAATTTTGGCTAATTTACATGTTTTTATGATTTAGGTACTAAAAAAATTGTTATCAGTTACTTATATTTGTTCTTTAAACAAATACAAAATGAAATATTTAAAAATTACTCTATTATTGGCATTTTTGGTAGTATCGTGTAAAACTGTTAAAGAGGCTACTACTCAGGTAACACAAAAAACTATTAGTACTGTAGTAAAAAGTAACAAGGACATTCAAGGCGGAATGTGGATTCCTTCTTTATTAGCTGGGATGAATGAAAATGAAATGCAACAATTAGGTTGCAAAATGACAGCCGAAGATATTTATAGCGTTAACAAATCTAGTTTAAAAGACGCTGTGGCTCATTTTAATGGAGGTTGTACTTCGGAAGTAATTTCTCCAAACGGACTATTACTAACTAACCACCATTGTGGTTATGCTGCTATTCAATCACATTCTTCTGTTGAACACGATTATTTAAAAAATGGATTTTGGGCAATGAGTAAAAGTGCAGAATTGCCAAATCCTGGTATGACGGTTACTTTTATTAAAAGAATTGATGATGTTACCAATGAAGTGTTTGCAGGTACAACAGATGCTATGAATGAAGCTTCAAAAATGAAACGTATTAATCAAAATATTTCCAGAATTGCAAAAAAAGCACAAAAAGAAGCTTGGCAAAATGCTTTTGTAAAATCATTTTACAAAGGCAATCAATATTTGCTATTTATCACTGAAGTTTATAAAGATATTCGTTTGGTTGGTGCTCCACCTTCATCTATCGGAAAATTTGGAGCAGATACTGATAATTGGATGTGGCCTAGACATACTGGGGATTTTTCTATGTTTAGAATCTATGCTGACGCAAATAATAAACCAGCAGCATATTCAGAAAACAATGTTCCGTATAAACCAAAACATTATTTGCCTATTTCTTTAGATGGTGTTAAAGAAGGAGATTTTACATTAGTTTTTGGTTTTCCAGGAAGAACGAATGAATATTTACCTTCGGTTGCGGTTGATCAAATTGTGAATGTATTAAATCCAGCAAAAATTGAAATTAGAGAAAATGCGTTAAAAATTGTAGATAGTTTTATGAGAAAAGATGAAGCTATAAAAATAAAATATGCATCTAAATTTGCAAGTATTGCCAATTATTGGAAAAAATGGATTGGTGAAGACCAAGGCATTAAAAAATCTAAAGGAATTGAAAAAAAACAAGCTTTAGAAAAGGAATTTGCAAAAGTTGTTGAAGCTAAAGATTTGGTTGGATACAAAACCTTGTTATCTAATTTTGAACAATTATATAAAGAAATTGAAAAAGTAGCTTTGGCTCGAGATTATTGGATTGAAGTTGCTTATAGAAATGTTGAATTATTAAATAGTACTTTTAAAGCATTTCAATTAGAACAGGCATATAATAGAGGAGGAGTCCTAGCATTTGAAGAGGCAAGAAAGAATGTTTTAAAAAGTTTTAAAGGAAAATATAAAAATTATAGCGCTAAAGTAGATAAACCGGTTTTTGAAAAACTAGTTGGTTTATACGCAAAAAATGTTCCTTCTGAATATGTTCCGGAAAACATGAAGCAAAATGATATGTCAACGTTATCAACAGCTATTTATGCTACTACAAAATTAACAAGTTTAGAGGGTGCTGAAGAATTACTAACAGGAACTCCAGAAAAAGTAATTCATAATTTAAATGAAGATAGTGCTTATGTTTTTGGTAAAGAATTACATACCCTTTTTTATAATACTATTGAACCAACCTACCAGCAAATAAATTTACAAATAGTAGCTGTTCAAAAAAAATACATGAAAGCTTTGATGGAAGTTTTTCCAAATAAACGGTTTTTTCCAGATGCAAATGGTACATTACGAGTAACGTATGGGCAAGTAAAAGGTTACGAGCCAAGAGATGCGGTTTATTATGAGCCAGTGAGTCATTTAAAAGGAGTTATGGAAAAATATGTACCTGGGGATTATGAGTTTGATGTTTCTCAAAAATTACAGAATTTATATAAAACCAAAGATTTTGGGCAGTATGGCGAAAATGGTAAAATGCCTGTTGATTTTTTAGGAACTAATCATACTACTGGTGGTAATTCTGGAAGCCCGGCTATTGATGCTGAGGGTAATTTAATAGGGCTGAATTTTGATAGAGTTTGGGAAGGCACTATGAGCGATTATAATTACGATGCTGATATTTGCCGAAACATAATGGTTGATATTCGATATGTGTTATTTATAATTGATAAATATGCAGGAGCTACTAATTTAATTGATGAAATGACTTTGGTACATCCGAAACAAAAAGTAACTAATTAAAATAAAAGAGACTGTATGAAAAGTCTTTCAATTGTCATTTTGAGCGCAGTCGAAAAATCTTATTTATCTAATTACCAGCAATTTGATTATTATGAGATTCTTCATTTCATTCAGAATGACACTTTTCATACAGTCTCTTTTATTTTAAATCATAATTTAAAGTAATAGCCCAATTAAAAGTTTCATTTGAAGCTAATTTTAGCAATCCATCTTTATTGTTAAAACAATTTGGGGCACAAGTCATAGGTTCAATAGCAATGCTTTTTCTATTTTGAGGCGTATAAATTTGAATATAATTTAAACTGGAAATGGGTTTAAATTTAATTTCCAAATTTGTGTTTTTTGTTGCTAAGGTAATCTTTGGTGTAGTGGAAATAAAACAATCGTCCAAAGCAATATCATTTATTTTAAAAGGCATTTTTAAGGGAAATGGATGTTTTGAAATAGGGATCATTTTCTCCGATAATTCATATTGAAATTTTCCTTTAAAATTTAGTTCACTTTCTGCTAAATTATTAGAATTAAAATAGGGATGCCAACCAATTCCGAATGGGAAAGAATTTTTTCCTGTATTTAAAATCTTAAAATTTATAGTAACTTTATTTACTTCAAATATATACGTGATGCTTAATTTGTATGGAAAAGGAAATCCTTCAAGTTCACCATTATAATCATAATTTAATAAAATAGAAGTTTTGGTTTCTGACGAAACAATATTTTCTATGGTAAAAGATTTATTATAAACAGAACCATGAATTGCGTTATTTAATTGAGTTTCGTTGCAAACTAATTGATAATTTTTACCATTAAAAGAATATTTTCCTTGTTCAACTCTATTAGGATATGGAAATAAAAAAGCAGAATTAAACATTTTTTTATAGGTTTCTAATCCGTTTTCATCATCCGAAATCCCATTAATTATAGCATTATTATTTAAATTTAGTTGTTGTAAAGAAGCTCCTAAATTAGGGTAAATAATACTTTTTAAATGCAAGGCATTATTGGTAACTAGAAGTTTATTTAAAAGCGGATTTTGGTGTGATTTATGTTCAACTTTAAACATCTTCTTCTTTGGTGTTTTTATTTTTTGGTAATCGGTTTGCATCTTTTAGGCATTTGTTTAGCATCCATTCTAACTGTCCGTTAGTAGATCTAAACTCATCTGCGGCCCATTTTTCAATAGCTTTAAGCAAGTCTTCATTTATACGTAATGCAAAAGCTTTTTTCTTTGCCATATCTATTTTAAATCATTAATAAAACCTGCAATTTTAGAAACTAGTTCTGGCATTACTGGCAAATTAGGGTTTGAGTATGATTGCATATTTTCATTTACTTCTCCTTTTATTTCTTTGAAAATATGATTCATATTTTCTATTAAAACAAATTGAGATTTTGAATTTGCTTCAAGTAATAATTTTGCATCCGTGCCTACTACTTGAATATCTTTTGTTCCTTGAATAATTAATATTGGAATAGTAAGTTTTTCAATTTCATTTTGTGGATTGTATTGTAACCAAGAAATTAAAAAAGGTTGCACTTGTTGGTTGAATAACGAAATTAACATTGGATTAAAATCAGCCACCCTTTTTCCTATTTTTAATGAATCGAGCACCCGAACAGTTTCATCTTTTAAAAATGGCGCTTGTTTGTTAATTTGTTCAATTAAAATTTCATCAATTGGTCTACCGGCTCCTTCTAATGAAATAAAAGCAGAAACATTTTTGTTATTTTCAGAAGAAACCATTCCAACCAAACTACCTTGGCTATGTCCTGCAACAATTATTTTTGAGTATTTTTCAGATTTTTTAAAGTATTTAATTACAGATTTTGCTTCATTAATAAAAGTTTTAAAGGTTAACGCTTTTATTTTTAAACTATCATTTTTGGTGAATTTTAATACACTTTTATCAAATCGATACGTTGCTATTTTATGATTAGCTAATGATTCCGCAAAATATTTAACCCCATTATTTTTCATCATCACATTGTTCCCATTTCTATCTGTAGGACCAGAACCTGGAATTATAATAATCAAAGGTGGTTTTTCTATTGAATTTGGAGTTAATAAAGTTCCGTAAATAGTTTCCGTTTGGGTTGGAATGTCTAATTCACTTTCTGCATAGATTGTTTCTTGCGAAAAACTTATTTCTATAAAAGATACAAGCAGTATAACTAAAATTTTAGTTTTCATTTTAAGTTATTTTATATTGATAATTTAATAGGGTTCTTTCCATATCTTCTTTTTTTTGAGTTCCAATTAATATTTTCTTTCCATTTTTTAATACTAATTGCAAACCAATATTTCCTTTTGTGGTTAAAGCTTTACCATTTTTTCTAAAAAAGTTGAATCGCATTCCCCAACCGCCATATTCAGTAATAGCGTTGTATCTTCTAATAGAACAACTTTCTATATTTTCCCAAGAGAGGAGTATAAGTTTAAATTGTAAGGGAAAAAACTCATAATGAATTCCGTTTTTATCAATTTTAGTAATGAGTTTTATTTTTAAGAGTAAAGTAGTAACCAAAGCAACTATAATTATACCACTAAAAAAAGGAATACTGTTTAAAATTGGCTGCTGTTCTATAATATTCCAATTTTCTATAATTGGATTTACAGCAATTACTAAACAAATACCTAAAACCAATACAATCCAAGGTTGAGTAAATTTTTGTACTTCTTTAAATACTTTCAAAGCAATAATTTTAAGTATTTCTATACTTTTCTCGTTCTAAAATAATTTTTGAAAAATCACCATGATTATTACCAATGGCAGAAACTACTTCCCATCCTTCACGTGCTAATTGATTTAAGCTGTCTTCAAATTCTATGGATTTTTTCCAAATACTTTTTTTTAATATTTTATATTCTTTCATAATTAGTGATTTAAATACTTAATATAGTCGATAATTTTACTATTAAAAGTATAATTAAGAGAATTATTTGTACCATTTTTTTAATGATTTAAAGTGCCAGTATTTACCACGGGAATAGTGTCTTTATCAGAACAAAGTACCACCATTAAATTACTCACCATTGCAGCTTTTCGTTCCTCATCTAATTCAACAATTTCTTTTTTACTTAATTCTTCCAATGCCATTTCAACCATACTTACAGCTCCTTGCACAATTTTATGTCTTGCAGCTACAATGGCTGTTGCTTGCTGACGTTTTAACATAGCTCCTGCAATTTCTTGTGCATAAGCTAAATAACCTATTCTAGCTTCTAAAACTTTAATTCCAGCCATGTTTAAGCGCTCAGAAAGTTCTTTTTCCAGGGCTTCACTAACTTCATTTACACTGGCTCTAAGCGTAATTTCTTCTTCCATTCCTTCATCTTCAAAATTATCATACGGATATAAGCTTGCTAATTTTCTAACGGCAGCATCAGATTGTACACGAACAAAATTTTCGTAATTATCAACATCAAATGCAGCTTTAAAAGTGTCACTTACTTTCCAAACTAAAATAGTACTTATCATTATAGGATTTCCTAATTTGTCATTTACTTTAACACGTTCACTATCAAAATTACTTGCTCTTAATGAAATTCCTCTTTTTCGGTAAAAAGGGTTTGCCCAATAAAATCCATTTTCTTTAACCGTGCCAATATATTTTCCAAAAAGCAATATAACTTTTGAAGTGTTTGGATTTACTAAAAAGAACCCTGGAATTGTAATAATAAACAGAAATATAAAAGCTAAAACCCAAATAGATGAATTAACTAAACTATAAATACCTCCTGCTATTAGTAGTACTATAACGAATAACATAAAATAGCCATTCGAAACTTTTATTATTTTTTCTTGTGTCATGATTATTATTTTTTATATGATATTAGAATGATATCATAAAGATATAAAATATTTTTTTATTTTACCAAATCTTTAACAAATTATCTTAGTAACTTTGTTAAAAATAAATAAGAATGAAAACCATTAAAGTAATTGTAGTATTAGGCGTCTTTTTAATGTCTTATTCTCTAGTAAATGCCGATAATATAAATTGGGGTAAAACTGGGCATAGAACTGTTGGTGCAGTTGCAACTAAATATTTAAAGAATAAAACTAAACGTAAAATAGCAGAACTATTAGACGGACAAAGTTTAGCAGAAGTAGCTAATTTTGCGGATGCTATAAAATCTGATAAACGATATAGTAAATTTTATACTTGGCATTATGTAAATATGCCTTTTAATGTTGATTATCAACATTCTGTAAAAAATCAGAAAGGAGATTTGGTTACAGGAATTGCAAAATGTAAAGCTGTAATTAAAGATGAAAATAGCTCTAAAGCAGACAAAGCATTTTATTTGAAGATGTTAGTGCATTTTATGGGCGATTTGCATCAACCTTTGCATGTTGGTAGAAAAAAAGATAAAGGTGGTAATATGATTCAGGTTCAATGGTTTGGGCAAGGCACTAATTTGCATGCCGTTTGGGATGCAAAAATGATAGATTTTTATAAAATGTCTTATTCTGAAATGGCTAATAATACAGATGAAGTTACCAAGCAACAAGTTAAGGCTATACAACATGGTAGCATTGTAGATTGGGTTAATGAAACTCATAAATTAGCTATTAAAACCTATGGTTCGGCAAAAGTTGGGGAAAACTTAAAATATCGTTATATGTATGATAATTTTGGTTTAGTACGTTCTCAACTGCAAAAAGGAGGTATTCGGTTAGCTAAAGTTTTAAATGATTTATTTGATTAAATTATGGGTATTCCATCTTCGTCTTTCTCTAACTAGCATCGATTTAAATTTATGTGGAATATCAATTTTTAAATGCATGATTTTAAAAGTTTTGGGATGTAAAAATTGAATTTCTGAAGCACATAAAAAAAGCCCTTTTCCTTTGCGATTAAATTTAGGATTTCCATAAATTTTATCCCCTAAAATAGGATGATTTATAGATGCTAAATGAATTCTAATTTGATGTGTTCTGCCAGTTTTCGGAGTTACTTTTAAACAACTTAATTCTTTGAATTTTAACGATTTTACTATTTTAATAATTTCAAAACTTGTTACTGCATTTTTGGTTTCAATAGGAATTTCAATTTTTTGATTTGCATGAACTTTTCCAATAACAATAGTACAATACTTTTTTAAAATGGTACTATTTTCAAATTGTTTACCTAATTCAATTTGTGCTGTTTTTGTTTTTGCAATAACTAAAATTCCAGAGGTTTGGTTATCAATTCTATGTACTGGCATTGGAAATTGTAACTCATCCTTTTGGGTACTTTTATACAAATTAAATGGTAAAGCATTAGTAACCGTTTTAAATTGATTTCCACTAACGGTTAATCCGGCAGGTTTATTAATTACCGCTATATAATCATCTTCAAAAATTAGAGGCAATTTATATTCAAATATTTTTGGCACTACTAAGGTATTTTCCAACAATTCTATTACTTGACCAACATTTATCCAAGTTGCGGTTTTTCCAGTAATTCCATTTACTAAAAATTGCCCACGTTTTATTGCTTTTTTTACACCACTATTAGAAGGAATAAACGTGTAAAAAATTTTTGGAGCATATTCTTGTAAACGAATATTTTTGATTCCTTTTGGTACTATATGCGAATAAATTGTTTTAATACGGTAGATAATTTGGTTAGTAAAATATAATCCTATAAAATAAAGACGAATTATTTTGTTTAAAGTTACAATTTGGAAGTGTTAAAATTGCTAAAAAATTGTTAAATATAATTTATTGAAAATCAACTAACTAAATTAAATTAATTGTTTTTTGTGAAGTAATTCAATCACATTTTTATAGTCGAATGATAAGTTTAATTTTATTGCCTTGTCAAATGTAAACCAATCAAAGGTTACCACTTCTTCTTCTTGAATTTTAACTTCACCAGACCAATTTCCTAAAAAACGAAAGTACTTACGATCTTGCCAAATACCTGTTTTTAAAATGGATGTTGGTATAAAATCTAAATTACATTCTTCTTTAACTTCTCGTATTACATTTTGTTCTGCAGTTTCATTTTTTTCAGCTCTTCCACCTGGACAACCCCAAAACTCAGGATAATTTTGAGTGTAATTAGATCGTTGAAGTAATAAAATTTTCTTGTTTTGAATGATAATTCCAGAAGCCACTAAAATCATTAGTCACTATTGTTTAATAATGCCTAATGTGGCAGTTTGACCTGTGGTTAAATTCCATTCTTTATCGGATAATAAATTTCCATTTTCATCATAAACACTAAATTCTGCGGTATTAGGACCTGAAAAACCTTGATTTAGAGCTTGAAAATCTATTCGATTGTAACCATCTTTTAATTTTACATATAAAACAAAATAATTACTTTTTAACCCAATATTATCACTTATTACGGTTTCATTTAAATAAACTTTAATCCTATCGCCATCTACATAACTATGGTCTCTAGTCTCAATTTTAACCGTTCTACTTCTGGTAGTAACCGTTCCCAAACCAAATGTACTCGCTAAACTTTTGTGAGTTACATCTTTATTATTCCAATATTTTACTCCAATAATATCTTTATCTTCAGGGCGATTTTCTAATAAAATACTTTGGTTATTATTAGTTGAGTATTTTTTTAAATTTTGATTAATGGCCTCAGTATTAAGTTGGTTATTACTGTTAAAATTATAGTTGTTATTTGGATTAACTCTAGAATTTGAAGAATTAGCTTTTAATTGGTTTGTAGAGGTGGTTACGCCAACTTCATTATTTATAGTTTTAGTACTATCCGATTGCGAAAATAAGGCAATGGAACTCCAAGTTAAAATAATAGTAAGTGTTAATTTTCTTAAATTTTGTATCATATAATATATTATATGGAATATCATAACAAATAAAATGCCAATAATTTTAATAAGAAGTAAAAATACTAAAAAAAGCCTCAATGGTTATTGAGACTTTTTATTAATTGTTTGTTAAAGTAGGTTTTAAAATTATTTTACCATTTGAAAACTACGTTTTATAAAATTTGTTAACTCTTCACCTTGTAAAAGTCCCTGTGAGAGTTTTGCCAAATCGAATGCTTGTTGTATTAAACGTTCTTGTTTCTTTTTAGTTTTGGTGTTTAATATCTCACCAACTAACTCGTTATTGGTATTAATTACTAAATTATACATCTCAGGGAAATTTCCCATTCCCATCATACCGCCACCACCAGATGCTTGCATTTCTTTCATACGTCGCATAAACTCAGGTTGTGTAATAATAAAAGGGTTAGCATTGGAGTCCATAGCTTCCATTTGGACCGTATAGGTTTCTTTTGGAATTACTTCTTCAATAATAGGTTTTAAAGTTTCCTTTTCTTCATCGGTAAGTTTACTTATTTTATCTTCATCCTTTTTAATTAAATTGTCAATATGATCAGCATCTACACGAGCAAATTGAATTTTTTCTTTGCTAGATTCTAGTTTTTGTAATAAATGAGAAACAATTGGAGAATCTAATAATAAAACCGTATATCCTTTTTCTTTGGAAGCATCAATATAGCTGTGTTGTGCTTTCACATCAGAAGCATATAAAACTACTAATTTATCATCTTTATCTGTTTGAACAGGTTTAATTTTTTCTTCTAATTCTGTCCAAGTTAAATATTCTTTATCTATGGTTGGATATAATGCAAATTTGTCAGATTTTTCGAAGAATTTTTCTTCAGAAAGCATTCCGTACTCAATAATAATTTTAATATCATCCCATTTTTCTTCAAAAGCTTTTCGGTCGTTTTTAAATAAACTAGTTAATTTATCCGCAACTTTACGAGTAATGTAACTTGATATTTTTTTAACTGCAGCATCAGATTGTAAATAGGAACGAGAGACATTTAAAGGAATGTCTGGTGAATCAATAACTCCACGTAACATTTGTAAAAAGTCAGGTACAATGCCTTCAACATTATCCGTTACAAATACTTGATTTTGATAGAGTTGAATTCTGTCTTTTGTTGGATCTAAATTTTTACTCAACTTAGGGAAGTATAAAATTCCGGTTAAATGGAACGGATAATCAACATTCAAGTGGATATTAAATAAAGGTTCTTCAAACTGCATTGGATATAATTCTCTGTAAAAAGATTTATAATCTTCATCTTTTAAATCCTTCGGATTTTTGGTCCAAGCTGGAGTAGGATTATTTACAATATTATCTACCGTAATTTTTTCAGGTTCAGCATCTTTTTTGGCATCTTCAGGTAATGGTAACGTTTCTTCGCGAGTTCCAAATTTAATTGGAATAGGCATAAACTTATTGTATTTGGTTAAAAGCTCAGTTATTTTACTATCTTCTAAAAATTCAGTAGAATCGTCATCAATATGTAAAACAATTTCAGTTCCTCTTTCTTCTCTATCAATTTCTTCTAAAGTATATTTCGGACTTCCATCACATTCCCAACGAACAGCTTTTGAATCTTTTTGAAACGATTTAGTGAAAATTTCAACACTGCTTGCTACCATAAAAGAAGAGTAGAACCCTAAACCAAAATGACCAATAATTCCTGAATCCTCTACTTTGTCTTTGTATTTTTCAACAAATTCTTCCGCTCCGGAAAAAGCGACTTGATTGATGTATTTTTCAACTTCTTCTCCAGTCATACCAACACCTTGGTCAATAATTCTAATTTCTTTTTTATCTTTATCAACTTTAACTTCAATCATTGGTTCACCAATATCACCTTTTACTTCTCCTAATGTAGAAAGATGTTTTAATTTTAAAGTTGCATCGGTAGCATTCGAAATTAATTCACGTAAAAATATTTCGTGATCAGAATACAAGAATTTTTTTATAATGGGAAAAATATTTTCAGCCGTTACATTAATATTTCCAGTTGCCATATTTTTTATTTTTTTAAGATTTAACGCTAACCTATTGTCAAAAAAAATACCAAACTTTTTAAAATGACAAACTGACAGTAAATAATACGAAAGTTTATTTCTAAAAAGCGTTTGAAGAATTTTAGTACTTTTAAAAATTAATACAGTATTTATGAAAAACGAAGATTATATTTTAATTGAAGGATATAAACACATACGTTATAAACAGCTTTCATTTTCTGAAAATGAAATGTTAATCAAAAGTAAAAATTATTTTGAACAGCTAAATAAACGAAGGTCTGTTAGAAGTTTTTCAAGTAAAAAAGTACCTAAGGAAGTTATAGAAAATATTATAAAAACAGCTGCAACTGCACCTTCAGGAGCTAATAAACAGCCTTATACTTTTTGCATAGTTGAAAATCCAGATTTAAAGAAAGAAATTAGAATTGCTGCTGAAGAAGAAGAAAAAAGAAGCTATAAAGAACGTATGAGTGACGAATGGTTAGAAGATTTAAAACATTTAGGAACTGATGCAAATAAGCCATTTTTAGAAATTGCACCCTATTTAATTGTGGTTTTTAAACGCCCTTTTGAATATGATAAAAATCGTAAAAAACATCGAAATTATTATGTAAATGAATCAGTAGGTTTGGCTTGTGGTATATTAATTTCTGCTATTCATAATGCGGGTTTGGTAACACTTACACACACACCTAGCCCAATGCGTTTTTTAGAAAAAATATTAAATAGACCAGATAATGAACGTGCTTTTTTATTGTTGCCAGTAGGTTATGAGGCTGAAAAAACCTATGTGCCTGATATTAAAAGAAAATCGTTGTCAAAGATTATGGAATGGTATTAAACTGGCTTTTTGTTAATGTGTAAATATCATTTTCTTTATTGGTATTTGTTAATTTAAAGTGATATTTTTTAAGTAGTTGAATTGATCTTTTATTTTTAGAATGGGTGTAACCTATAACTTTATTCAGTTTTAAATGGTTAAATGCAAAATTTAAAATTGAATTTATAGCTTCGCTCATATATCCTTTTCCTTGAAAATTTGGATGTAATTCAAACCCAATTTCAGCTTCGGTTCTATTTTTATTAAATTGCCATAAACAAACAGTACCAATTAACTTATTTTTAGTTTTAAGATAAATTCCCCAATAAAACCATTTTTTATCAAAAACTCCCTTATTAATTTTGTTTAAAAAAAGTAACGATTCTTTTTCCGTTTTATCTTTAAGTTTATCTACGTATTTTACAACATCCTCATTTGAACGGAGTAAAAACAAATCGTAATTATGCTCTTTTTTTAAGATGTCTAAGTAAATACGGTTGCATGTAACCTTTGCGAATTCTTTAATTTTCATATAAAAGATATTAACCAAATTTAAGAATTAGTAATAGATTAGTTGTAATAATATATACTTTTTATTAAGTTTGGTAAAATTGATAAAAAATAAAATATGTACAATTCAAAAATAACTGGACTAGGATACTATGTTCCTGATAATGTTGTTACTAACGATGATTTATCCAAAATGATGGATACAAATGATGCATGGATTCAAGAAAGAACTGGTATTAAAGAACGGAGATGGATAAAAGAAGGAAGTGAAGACACTTCTGCGGTTATGGGCGCAAAAGCTTCTAGAATTGCTATTGAAAGAGCAGGATTAACAAGTGAGGATATTGATTTTGTAGTTTTTGCTACATTAAGCCCCGATTATTATTTTCCTGGCTGCGGTGTTCAAATTCAAGAAATGCTTGGTTTAAGAACCGTTGGAGCATTAGATGTTAGAAATCAATGTTCTGGTTTTATTTACGGATTGTCTGTTGCAGATAAGTTTGTAAAAACAGGAGATTATAAAAATGTGCTTGTTGTTGGTTCTGAATTCCATTCTGGGGGATTAGATAAAACTACTAGGGGTAGAGGTGTAACTGTTATTTTTGGGGATGGAGCAGGTGCTGCTGTAATTTCAAGAGCCGAAGACAACACTAAAGGAATTTTATCCACACATTTACATTCAGAAGGTAAATATGCCGAAGAATTAACAGTTTTAGCACCAAGTATTCGTCACTGGGTGCCACAAATTATGACGGAAAATGATGAAAATGATGAATCTTATTTTCCATATATGAATGGAACATTTGTTTTTAAACATGCGGTAGTTCGTTTTATTGAAGTAATTAATGAAGGTTTACAAGCCAATAATTTAACTGCTGAAGATATTAATTTATTTATTCCGCATCAAGCAAATCTTAGAATTTCACAATTTGTGCAAAAGAAATTACGATTGCCAGATGAAAATGTATTTAACAATATTATGAAATATGGAAATACCACGGCTGCATCTATTGCCATTGCATTAACAGAGGCTTGGGAGCAGGGCAAAGTTAAAGATAATGATATTGTAGTTTTATCTGCTTTTGGTAGTGGATTTACTTGGGGAAGTGTTATTATTCGCTGGTAGTAAAAACTTGAGTTAGATATAAAGACTTCCGATTATTAGTCATTTATGAATTATATAATGAAAAACAGATGTCATTCCTGCGAGGCAGGAATCTAAACTTATTATACTTATGAATTCCTGCCTACTCAGGAATGACAATACAATTGTAAAACACATTAAATCAATAATTTGTGACATTTTACTTATTTTGAACTCACGTTAAAAGATAAAAATTATTAACTAATTTTTTCATAATAACCATTTAATAAAACCCATTGAATATACTTAGTATTATTTATTCAATGGGTTTTGAAAAATGATTTAAGATTATTATTTAGTTTTTAGCTTTGCCATTTAATTCAGTTTTTGGTTGAGCCATTTTTGATAAAACTGATTTTACTTGTTTTAACTCTTTTCCAAAATTATCCCAATCATCTTGTTTTAAGAAATTCAAAGCATTATTATAATGGTCAAGGGCTTTCTGAGCTTCATTAGAAAGGATAGGCATTCCAAATACTTGTTTATTTTGGAGTGTGATTAATGACGGAGTATTAGTAGAAACATTAAAGACAGCCTTTAGCGCTTCATCTAATGTTTTTTTCATTTCAATTTTTTCTTTATAGGCTACAATAACTCTTTTTAATTCGGGAATTTGACCACTCTCAGATTGTAGATATACAGGTTCTACATAAATAAACGAATTTTTTATTGGAATTACTAACTGATTACCTTTAATAACTTGTGACCCTTTTTGACCCCAAAGGGTAAGCTCAGATGAAATATCAGGCTTTTGGTTAATTCTAGCTTCAATTTGCATTGGGCCATAAATTAATTTCTCTTTTGGGAGTGTATAAACAATTAATTCACCATAATTAGAGCCATCTGAGCGTGCACATAACCAAGCATTCATATTATCCTTTTTAGAAGGAGTTAGTGGTAGCATCAAAATAAATTCTTCTTTCTTTGTTTCAGGCAATCGCATAATAATATAATAGGGAAACATCTTTTGTTCCGTATTACTATATATTTCATTTGGAATTTCCCAATAATCTTCTTGATTATAAAATACCTTGGCATCGGTCATATGATACACATTGTACATTTTTGTTTGGATATTAAATAAATCAGTAGGGTAACGAATGTGTGCTTTTAAAAAGCTAGGCATATCACTAAATGGTTTATATAATTTAGGATAAATTTTTTGATAAGTTTGAATTAATGGATCTTTGGAATTAATTACATAAAATGAAACATCTCCATTATAAGCGTTAATAACTATTTTTATCGAATTATTAATATAGTTAAGTGTACCATCAACAAAATTTCTAGAGATGGGTTCTGAGTAAGGAAACATATTACTAGTGGTGTATGCATCTTGAATCCAATATATATTTCCATCATCACCAACAACGGAGTAAGGTTGGCTGTCTAAAGAAAGATAAGGAGCAAGCGTTTTAACACGTTCTTTTATGTTTCGATAAAACATAATCCGACTCTGATTAGTGAGGTAGCCAGTAAAAAGAATATTAATATCTGAAAATTTCCAAGCAAAGATTATACGTTTAAAAAGAGAAGAAATTTTAACTCCTCCTTTTCCAGCATAACTAGTATAAGCATTGTCATTTCCTTTGGGGTAATCAAATTCTTTGGCTTTTGTATTTACCAAAACAAATTGATTAGTTTCTTCACCATAATAAATACCAGCCTTTTTTATTTTTAAGTTTACTGTAGATACTGGTGGAATATCTTTTATAATAAATTTAGGCATTCCATTGGGTGTAACTTCATTTACAGGGTTCATTACAACGCCATAACCATGGGTGTAAATTAAATGATTATTTACCCAAGTTTGCGCTCGTTCAGGAATTTCAGATTCAGGTAATTCTCTAACTCCAAGAGCAACTTGAGTGTATTTATTGAAGTGATATCGGTCAACTTGTACACTATTAAAATCATAGTACAACCTAATTTCTTGTAATTGCTTGTAGGTTTGTATTAGGGGTCTTCTATCCCATAAACGAATGTTTTCAATAGTATTGCTATTATCCAAAATATCATTATAGGTTAAATCTTGATTTACAGGAAAAGGTTTAACCTTTATTTTATCTAGTCCATAAGCAATCTCTGTAAATTTTATATTATTTAAAATGTAAGGCGTTTCTTTTTTAAGTTCATTGGGTTTTACAACATATTGTTCAATTAATTTAGGATAAATCCATACGAAACCTATCCATACTAAAGCCCACAATCCTAAGGCAGAAATAAGAATTTTTCTTTTTTTATAAATAGGATAAAAGAATAAAAGTATTGTAATAATTAAACTGATGGCAAGAATGGTCCAATATGCAGGAATTTGTGCATAGACATCCATATAAGAAGGCCCGTAAGTGGCACCATTAGATGAATATAATATGTTAAATAATTTTATAAAATAAAGTGCTGAAAGTCCTAAAGCAAAAAAAGCTGCTAACTGAGTTAAATGATTTTTTACTTTTTTGGTAATTTGGATATTTCCATTTGTAAAGTTAAAAGCATTATCAATAAAATAAGAAAATAAAACGCCTATTGAGGTAATAACTACCATAAATAGATACCAGCTTACAATAAATTGATAAACTGGAAGATTAAAAATATAAAATCCAGCATCTTTACCAAAAATAGGTTCTTTTAAATTAAATGAAGAAGAATGGATAAACTTTAAAAAATCATTCCAGTAGTTTGAAGCAAAAGAGCCCATAATAATTGCAAAGAAAAAAATTATTAAAGTCCAAAACCAAATAATTTTTTTTCCTTGGAATAGCAGTAATATTACTTGCCTTGGATCATCTTCCGTAAATGTAATATTTTTGTTTCTGCTTTCACTTCCTCTTTTAGATGCTAAGCGAATGTGGATGCCTGAAAACAAAATAAAAATAATAAAAAATATAAAGAATGATAAAACTTTTGCTATTATCATAGTATCAAATACTGAACTATATTTCAAGTTTTTAAACCATAACCAAGTGCCGTAATAGTTAACAAACAGGCTAAATAGATAAATAAAAAAAAATAAAAAAGTGAAGAGGACTACTAAGTTTTTATATTTTTTCATAATTTTGGGTATATTTTAAGGTTGAGAAACTATTACTTGATGTTAAAGGTATATATAATAAGTATATTAAAATAAATAAGTGAGATTTATTTAATAGTTTATTATTTATATATTAATATTAGAACTTCTTTAAAAAAGGAATTATTATTGTCTCGCAATTTTATTTTAATAGTTTTTCTTATCACTTTTTTGTAGATGCTAATTGTTATTTATGAAAAATACATTTCATCAAATAAAATTTTGTTTTCTATTTTAATCTAATCAAGTAAAAAAATTCAGCAAATTTTTACCTAGAGGTATTTAGTAATATTATGAAATATGGAAATACTACTGCTGCATCTATTGCCATTGCATTAACAGAGGTTTGGGAACAAGGTAAGTTAAAGAATGATATTGTTGTTTTAGCTGTTTTTGGTAGTGGGCTCTATTGGGGAAGTGTTATTATTCGCTGGTAATTAAATTTATTAAAAAAGAAGCCTCTAAAATGCAAATTTAGAGGCTTTTTTTAAAAGGTTTTTTTTTGATTCATTAATTCAAATAATTATCATAAATATCCTTTTAATATTTTCTATATTATAGACGGTAATTTTACAATTATATTATATGTATTATGTTAATAATTAGTTAATTAAATGTAAAAATATGTGGTAAGGTTTTTTATATAAACCCACCACCACCTTGGGTTTCATTATTATCTCTTCTTTTACGGTTTTTAGCTTTATTTTTTCCTCCTCCAAATCGGTACATAAATCCTACATAAGCGGTTCTACTTTCCCAATTAAATTGTCCTTTGGATGGATAAGGATTTACAGATTCAAATCGGAATTTCATTCCTTTAAAAATATCATTTACTCTAAAACTGACCGTACCTTTTCCTTTAAGTACATTTAAACTTGCACCTGTATTTATCATCCACATTGGATCAATTTTAAACTGAATTGATTGTCCGCCGCCTCTGTACATTGCAAATAATTGAAATCGAAGATTTTTAGTAGCTTTAAAGTTGTTGCTTATCCTAAAATTAACAGCTTTATTGGTAACTTCTAACGATTCACCATTGGCAATTCCACTTTCTTTTTGGGTGTATAAATCAAAACTAGCATTTGTTCTCCACCAATTTGTAAATTTATGATTGCTGGATAATTCCACACCATATCTATTATTGCTTTTTGTGTTTGAGTAGGATATTTCAACATTATTAACATCAAAAGGATCTTTATTTAAAACACGGGTAATATTATCATTTACTCTTCTGTAAAAAGTGCCAAAAGTAAACGAACCTTTTTTGTATTGATGTGTGTAATTAATTTCAAATGAGTTAGTAAATTGAGGTCTTAAATTTGGGTTTCCAACCGAAGTAATTTGTGGCGTACTCCATTCTCTAATTGGGTTTACTTGCCCAATGGAAGGTCTATCCACTCTTCTACTATAACTTAATTGATATTGATTTTTTTTCGAAGGATTATAAGTGAAAAATGCAGAAGGATAAATTGAAAATATATTATCCTTGTAATTTGCCGTTTCACTACCTTTTACAAAAGTTCCATCTATTTCATATTGCTCTAACCTAGCACCTAATTGAACAGATAATTTATCAAATTTTTGATTAAAATTCACATAACCTGAATAAATATTTCTATTATAACTAAAGGAGGAATTATCCACATTTAATTGGGTAGTTTTTCTAGTATTGTCCGCTTCATTTGTTCTAACTTCAGCTCCTAATTCTAATTTTGAATTTTCTGAAATAGGATTTGTATAGTCTAAGTTTAATAAGGTTGTCTTTCTTTTATTTAAAATATCATCGGTATAGTTTAAATTAAAATTATTTGGATTGATAAGTTCTTTATATAAAGTATTCTCTGGAGATTCAGAGTTTGAAAAATTAGCTTCAAATTCAATATTATGCCCTTTTTTATCAAAATTTAGAAGATAATTAACATCGTATGTTTCTGAAGTAGTTTTCCCATTTCTTAACATTGGACTGTCTGTTGTTAAAATATCATCAAAATATACTAATGTATTTCCTTTAAAGGTGTTTTTTGGTCTATTTTGAGTAGTATAAAAAGAGAACGTGTTTTTATCATTTAAATAAATATCTGCACCAATTTTTAAAAGATGAGAAGTTCTATCATCTAAAAAGAAGAAATCTTGTAAGGAATTATTGTCAGACCTAGTTACTTGTCCATAATTCTCACTTTTACCAGTATTAAATCCGTAATTAGCAAAGAAATTAATTTTTCCAGTTTTTAAATTCATGTCTATAGAACCATTGTAACGTTCATTTTTACCAAAGGTAAGACCTGTATTTACAGAGGCATTAAAGCCTAAGTTGGCATTTTTATGTAGAATAATATTTATAATTCCACTCATACCTTCTGGATTATATTTTGCAGATGGATTGGTAATTAACTCAACACTTTTAATAGATGTAGATGGAATTTGTTTTAATAATTGAGCAGCATTAATGTTTGTTGGTTTGCCATCCACTAATACGCGTACATTTTCATTGCCACGTAAACTAATAGCTCCGGTTTGGCTATCTACAGATACGGATTGAACATTATTCAATAATTCTGAAGCTGTAGTACCAGCCGAGGTTAAATCTTTACCAACATTTATAACTTTTCGATCCACTTTTTGTGTAACGGTTGAGGTTTCAGCAACTACTTCAACTTCATTAAGAGATGTTGCTTCTTCTTTTAAAGCAATAGTTCCTAAATCAATTTTAGAATTTGTTCTAATAATTGAAATATTTTGTTTCTCAGTTTTATAACCAATAAATTGAATTTCAATTGTATATTCACCTTCAGGTATTTGTTTTATGCTAAAATGTCCTTTATCATTGGTAATACCGCCCGTAATGGTTTTATTAGCTGAATCTCTAATAATTATAGTTACATATGGTAGCGCTTGGTTTGATGTTGCATCAATGACTTTTCCAGATACTACACCATCCTTAGGATTATTATTTGATGGGAGTTGAGCAGAAATAGAAATGGAAAATAATATACTGCAGAGTAGAATTAAATTTTTCATAAAGATATTTGAGTTTGTTATTTAGTTAAAATTGACTTTTTTTACTTTAAAAATTTAGTTTGATGTATTGTAAACTATTAAATTTTTTAAAGAAGACTACAATTTTGTAAAGTTGTTACTGTATTTAACATACATTTAACTTTTTTAACAAAAAAATGAAAAGTAGTAGAGAAGTAAAATCTGAGTTAAAGATTTTATAAATAAGTAATCTAAATTTGTTTTTAAAATAGGTTTTAAGGCAAGTTGAAGTTAAATGGAATTTCTTTAAAATATTTCTTCTATAAGTATCTACAATACGTTTACTAATATGAAGGGTTTTTGCAAATTCATTAAGATATTTTTTTACAAATCATTAAAAATAGAGGGTATTTTTTAATTTTATTTTCTATTTCTTTTTCAATTTCATAGTAAATTTTGTAAGATTCAACTTTAAATCCATTTTTGGATAATATTTCACTCAATTCATCTTTGTCAAACCCATTATGTCCTTCAAAATCAGGATGATTAGCATGAAAAGAACCATCTTCTTTCACCAAATCAGCAATACATAAAAACCCATCAGTTTTTAATAAGGAATTAAAGGTGTTTAATATTTTGGAAATATCTAAAATATGATGTAAAGTCATCATCGTATAAATTACATCAAAATGGTTTTCTGATAATTTTTCTTCTAAAAGATTAATTAATAAAGGATGAAAATTAGAAATACCTTCCTTCGTTATTTTTTGTTGCAAAACAGTTAGCATCCCTTTTGAAGTATCTGTAAGAGTAATGGTTTTAAAATAATCTTTTAGTTGATAACTTAGTAATCCTGTTCCGCAACCAAATTCAAGGGCTTTACTATTTTTACTTGGTTTTATAAATTTTTTAATTTCTACAGCAACTTTATTGGCTCTTAAAAATTTTGTAGGATCGTTATCCCATTCTTTAGCTTGTTTATCAAAATGTTGCATAAATATTTTTTAAATTAATTACATTATTTTGAATACTTTACCTTCTTCTGCTAAAAGTGTATTTTTAAACACGTTTTTTGCTTCAGATAAAAATCCATCTTTATTTTTATATCTACTACTAAAATGACCAATAATAAGTTTTTTAACTTGTGCCATTTTAGCAATTTCTGCGGCATGTTGTGCTGTGGAATGTTTGGTGGTTTTTGCTAAGACTTCTTTATCGTTTAAAAAAGTAGCTTCGTGATATAAACCATCTATATTATTTATAATAGTAGTTATTTCGGGATAATATTCCGTATCACTACAATATGCATAACTTAACGGCTTGTTTGGGGCTAAAGTTAATTTCGAATTTTTTAATATTGTACCATCATCTAATTTAAAATCATTACCATTTTTTAAATTTTGGTAATCACAAATTTTAATATCGGGATAGTAAGCAATGGCTTCCATATTTAATTTTCGTTCTCCTAACTTTTCTTTAAATAAGAAACCGTTGGTATAAATTCGGTGACTTAAAGGAATAGTGCTAACTATAACTTTTTCATCTTCAAAAATGATTTCACTTTTGGTGGAACTTAATTCATGAAAATAAAGAGGATACTGTGTCCACGATTTTGATAATTTTAATTGAAGCGTTATAATTTCCTTTAAACCTTTGGGGGCATAAACATGTAATTCTGTTTCACGATTTAATAATCTAAAAGTAGAAATCAATCCTATTAATCCATAAAAATGGTCGCCGTGTAAATGTGATATGAAAATGTGTTTTATTTTGTTGAATTTTACACTATATTTTCTAAGTTGAACTTGAGTTCCTTCTCCACAATCCACTAAAAAAGTATGGTTTTTAATAGTTACAATTTGTGATGTTGGATGTGCATTTTCTCTTGGCGTAGCAGAATGACAACCTAGAATAGTGAGCTCAATACTCATCGCATAATCATTCTTTTTGAAATAACTTCGGTGGTAGTTTGTAAACTGTAAATGTACATTCCTCTAACAAAATTGTTTCGATTAAATTTTAGAGAGTTAAACCCTTTTTTTGCATTTAAAGTTTGATTAAAAATAGTTTTTCCAAGCAGATTTTTGACAGAAAAACGGATGGTTTGTACGCTTGAAGAAGTAAAACTGATTCTTGTACTTTCTGAAAAAGGATTTGGATAGGCTGTAATATTAGAAATTGATAAAACTATTTCATTTTTTAAAATACTATCCTTGTCTTTTTGTTGTGCAAAAGAAGTGGTAATAATCATAAAGAAAAGTAATAAAAGTAGTTTTTTCATCAATAAATCGGCTTTTTTAAAATCCTAAATCTCTTGAAATGGCATCCATTTCTATAATATCTATTGCTTCAATTAATGTTGGAACAATATCTATTTTATCTAACAAATCTTCTTCAAAATCATCATTATAAATAAGTACAAAACTTGTGCCATTTTGTTTTTGTTGTTCATTTAATGGTAAAAATACACTTAAATTTACTAAATTTGTGTTAAATTTTTCAGAAATATCAATAATTAAATGATTATTTTTTATCGATTTTTCTTCAGCTTTTAATTTTTTTAAAAACTCAATAAGAGATTCCGAATTTGGTTTGATAAGGGTGTATTTATCTGTTTTAATAATTTTCATGCCTTATTATTGTTTTATTTGTTGTGCTAATAAATAAATAACAGCCATTCTAACAGCAACTCCATTTTCAACCTGATTTAAAATGATGGATTGATCAGCATCTGCAACATCACTTGTAATTTCAACACCACGATTTATAGGACCAGGATGCATAATAACAATTTTTTTATCTAAAGAATTTAATAAGGTTTTATCAATACCAAAAAGTTGCGTGTATTCTCTAGTAGATGGAAAATAATTAATGTCCATACGTTCATTTTGAACTCTTAAAACATTAGCTACATCGCACCAATTTAATGCTTTTTTTAGATTAGTTTCAACAATAACACCAAGACTTTCAATATATTTTGGTATTAAAGTTTTTGGTCCACAAACCATTATTTCAGCACCTTGTAATTTTAAAGCATAAATATTAGATAAGGCAACACGAGAATGTAATATATCGCCAATGATAACTATTTTTTTATCCTTAACTTCTCCTAATTTTTCTCTAATGGAATAGGAATCTAATAATGCTTGCGTAGGATGTTCATGGGTTCCGTCTCCGGCATTTACTATTTTTGCATTCACATGTTTCGACAAGAAATCACATGCACCAACACTTGGATGTCTCATAACAATAACATCTACTTTCATAGATAAAATATTATTGGCAGTGTCAATTAAAGTTTCTCCTTTTTTAACAGAAGATTGACTTGCTGAAAAATTAATTACATCAGCAGATAATCTTTTTTCCGCTAATTCAAAAGATAGTTTTGTTCGGGTGCTGTTTTCAAAAAATAAATTGGCTATAGTAATATCTCGTAATGAAGGTACTTTTTTTATTGGACGATTAATAACTTCTTTAAAATGATCAGCTGTTTTAAAAATTAAATCGATATCCGATTTTTTTATATGCTTAATCCCTAAAAGATGTTGTACACTTAACTGATTCATGTTTTTAATTATTTATAATATAAACCGCATCCTTTTTATCTTTTTCTAGCCAGTTTACTGTAACTTTTTCTTTGTTAATTACATCTACTTGTCTGCCTCTATAATCGGGTTGAATAGGTAAATGTCGGCTAAACCTTCTATCAATTAAAACTAATAATTCTATAGCAGAAGGTCTTCCAAAGGATTGAATTGCAGTTAAGGCAGCTCTAATACTTCTCCCTGAAAATAATACATCATCAATTAAAACCACATTTTTATTTTCAACTATAAAATTAATATTGGTAGTGTTTGCTGCAATTGGATCTTCTCTTCGTCTAAAATCATCTCTATAAAACGTTATGTCTAATTGACCAACTTTTATATCAGATATATGATATTCTTCTTTTAGAATTTGCATTAAGCGATTTACTAAAAAAATTCCTCTAGGTTGAATTCCGATTAATACCGTAGATTTAAAATCTTGATGATTTTCAACTAATTGACAGGCTAATCTTTGTAAAATTATGTGAATTTCTTTTTCAGTAAGTAATAATTTTTTACTCATGGTAGTACCAAACCTTGTTTGGAATACAAATATACAGTATTTTGTTAATTAAATTGTTAAAAAAAATAAGGTATAATTAAATTATATAGCATTAGTTCATGTACTTTTATTCTGCGAGTATCTAATAGCTCTTACTATGTCTTTAACTCCAAAAGAAGAAAATTTACCTTTATCAAAGTTTGAATCCATGTTAAAAACCAATAGTGTTTATTTCTTTGATTCTGTTGAATTTGAAGAAATTATACATTATTATTTAGAAATGGGTAAAAACCCTTTAGCTAAAAAGGCTATTAAATTGGGGTTACAGCAACATCCAAATTCTATAAATTTAAAATTACTTAATGCAGAAGTATTAGTTTTTGATGGAGAGCTGGAAAAAGCAACAATTCTGCTAAATGCGCTAAAGGCTATAGAACCAAATAATGAAGAAGTTTATGTGCAGCAAGCAAATATATTGTCTAAAAAAAATGAACATCAACAAGCCATAAATTTATTAAAATCTGCATTAGCATTTACGGATGATGAAGCTGATATATACGCTATAATTGGTATGGAATATATGTTTTTAGATAATTTTGAAGAAGCCAGACTTAATTTTGCCAAATGTTTAGAGGTTGATTTTGAAGACTATTCATCTTTATATAATGTTATTTATTGCTTTGATATGGAAAGTAAACATGAAGAAGCCGTTTTATTTTTAAATAACTATATAGATAAAGATCCATATAGTGAAGTTGCTTGGCATCAATTAGGAAGACAATATTATATTTTAGAAAAATATGTAGATGCCTTAAAAGCCTTTGATTATGCTGTTTTAATTGATGAATTTTTTGTTGGAGCTTTTTTAGAGAAGGCTAAAACTCTTGAAAAATTAGAATGTTATGAAGAAGCAATTGATAACTATGCTACTACTTTAGAACTTGATGATCCCACTTCATTTGCTTTTTTAAGAATTGGTGAGTGTTATAAAAATTTAGGGAAAAGTACTTTAGCAATTCAGTATTATAAAAAAGCAGTGCACGAAGATCCATTATTGGATAAAGGATGGATTGCTATTGCTAACAGTTGTATGATGAAGAAAAAGTATCAGAATGCTTTATATTTTGTAAATAAAGCAATTGAAATTGACGAGCAAAATACTTTATATTGGAGAAAATATGCTGAAATTAATATAAAACTTTCTTTTTATGAAGAAACTATAAAAGCATTTCAGCAATGTTTAAAATTAGAGGATAATGATATCATAATTTGGATTGGTCTTTGCGATACACAAAGTTTTATTGGAGATTTTGAAGATGCTTTAATTACCCTACATAAAGCAAGTGTTTTTTATCAAAACTTTGCTGAAATTGAATATCGACTTAGTGGGTTATATTATAAGTTTAAAAATTGGGATAAAGGGAAAAAACATTTGCAAAAAGCATTAGAAATTGATTTTGAATATCACACTATTTTAAAGGAGTTATTCCCAGAGGTTTTTAAACTAGTAGAGGTGCAAACTGTTATCAATAACTTTAAATAAACTTACCTATTTTTATAGTACATTTGTCCGAGATTTAAACTTGACAAATGCAACAACGAAAATTAAAACGCTACATAATTATTACTTTAAAAGGAATTGCCATGGGAGCTGCAGATGTTGTTCCCGGAGTTTCAGGAGGAACTATTGCTTTTATTTCAGGAATTTATGAAGAATTGCTAACTGCAATAAGCTCTATAAATTTCCAAACTTTAAAAACCTTAAAAACAGATGGTATAAAAGGGGTTTGGAAAGCAATAAATGGTAATTTCTTAGTTGCGCTTCTTTCTGGAATTTTTATCAGCATTATTTCCTTAGCAAAACTAATTTCTTGGTTGTTAGAACATAAACCAGTAATGGTTTGGTCGTTCTTTTTTGGTTTAGTTTTAGCAAGTATTCTATATGTTGGAAAACAAATATCAAAATGGAGTCCGTCAGTAATAATTGCATTAATTATAGGTGCAATATTAGCATTTTATATAACAACTTTACAACCTTTAATTACAGAAAATTCCTCCCCTTTATTCTTGTTTTTAGCTGGTGCTTTAGCAATTTGTGCTATGATTTTACCTGGTATTTCAGGGGCTTTTATATTGGTGCTTTTGGGAGCGTATAAACCTGTTTTAGATGCCGTTCATAATAAAGATGTAAAACTTTTAGGAATTGTAGCAGCAGGTGCTATAGTTGGATTACTTACTTTTTCTAATATTTTAAAATGGTTGTTTGCACACTATAAAAATAGTACGTTAGCTGTTTTAACTGGATTCATTTTAGGTTCTTTAAATAAAATTTGGCCTTGGAAAAATGTATTAGAATCCAAAATGTTTGGTGAAAAATTAATTGTTATAAAAGAGGTTAGTGTTTCACCACATTCGTACCAAGGAAACCCACAACTAATTTGGGCAATACTTTTGGCTATAATTGGTTTTATTGTTATAATTCTGTTAGAAAAAGCTGCAAATATTACCTTAAAAAAATAATAAATGGCCAGAAAAAAGAGAAGTTTGCTAGATAAGTTTTTCCTTTTTATTAAAGGATTAACTATGGGTGCTGCAAATAAAGTACCTGGTGTTTCTGGTGGAACCGTTTCTTTTGTTTTGGGCTTTTATGAAGAATTAATTTATTCCTTTCGAAAAATTAATTATAAAGCATTTTTATTACTAATTAATGGAAGGTTTAAAAGTTTTTACATGTATGTTAACGCTACTTTTTTACTATTGGTTATAGGAGGTAGTATGTTTAGTTATTTTAGTTTTTCTATTGCGCTAGATTACTTATTAAAGCATTATGAATTATATGTTTGGAGCGCTTTTTTTGGAATGATTTTAGGTTCCATATATTATATTTCAAAAGATTTTAACGATTGGCGATTGAGAAATATTCTAGGAATAGCTTTTGGAGCAACGGCTGGTTTATTAATTAGTTTTATGAGTCCAGCTACTGAAAATGACAATCTTTGGTTTATATTCTTTTGTGGAATTATAGGCGTTTCAGGAATGACATTACCAGGATTATCAGGTTCTTTTATTCTAATTTTAATGGGTAATTATGTGTTATTGCTTGTAGATTCAGTTAACGTTTTACTTAAAACCATAACTCAAATATTTACCGGAGATTTTAGCTTTTTAGATAACTTTGAACAATTAAAATATTTAAAAATTATAGCCACTTTTACTGCCGGATCAGCATTTGGTTTGGTTTTTATTTCCCATATATTAGGCTATGTGTTAAAGCGTTGGCATCAATTGGTTATCGCTATTATTATTGGGTTTATAACGGGATCATTAGGAATGGTATGGCCTTGGAAAAATGCAATTTACAAAGTTTTAAATGGTGAAATTTTAATGGATGCAAATGGAAATAAAATAATCGAAAATTTTGAAAGGTATTTGCCAAATTTTTCAATATCACAAACTTGGATAGCTATTTTTTATATTTTACTGGGAGCGGGAATGATATTGTTAATAGATAAATATGGCACAGAACGAAAAGCATATATTGATGAATAATCGCACTAAGTTTGGACTGGTAGGAAAAAACATTTCCTATTCTTTTTCTAAAAAGTATTTTATAGAAAAGTTTGAGAATTTAAATTTAAAAAAATATAGTTATTTTAATTTTGATATTCCTGAAATTGAAGAATTTCCATTTCTGTTATATCATAGAGAGGAGGATTTTAGAGGTTTAAATGTAACCATACCCTATAAACAAAGCATCATTAAATATTTAGATGATATAAGTGAGGAGGTCAAACAAATTGGAGCGGTAAATACTATAAAAATAACAAATGACAATAAATTAATAGGCTATAATACAGATGTTTATGGTTTTACAAAATCTATTCAACCATTGTTAAATTCAGAATCTAAAAAGGCTTTGATTTTAGGAACCGGTGGAGCTTCTAAAGCAATTGCATATGCTTTAAAAAAAATGAATATTGTGGTGGAATTTGTTACTCGAAATAATCATCATCAAGGAATTTTATATAGCGATTTAACTAAAGAAATACTACAGAATCATCAAATAATTATTAATTGTACTCCTGTAGGAACCTTTCCAAATATTGAAGATAAACCACAAATCCCTTATCAATTTATTACTGAAAATCATATAGTTTTTGATTTAATATACAATCCGGAAGAAACCGCTTTTTTAAAGTCGGCAAAAAAACAAGGAGCAATAGTTAAAAATGGATTAGAAATGCTTCAATTACAAGCAGAAAAATCATGGGAAATATGGAATTCGTGAAAAGATTTGCTTAAATTTACGCAACTTTTAAATGAAGTATTCATCTTATAAAAAATGTATTTTTTATAAGATAACTAACTATTTAGTTTTGAATACATAAAAAACGAACCTTAAGCATTTTTATATGTTAGACGACAAAGAAAATATTCCAAGCGGAAATGAAATTGATTCAACTCCAAAACAAACGGAAGAAAAAGCAGAAATTAAAGAAAAAAAACTTTCCGAACCTATTGAAAGTGTCGAAGAAGAATCTTCTAAAAAAACTGCGAATATAATAGAAGAAACACTAACCAAAAAAGATATTGATTCAATCCAAGATCAAGCAGAATTGAAAAAGGTTGTTGAGGAAAAGATTGCTTCTACCTCTGTTAAAAATGAGGATGTTGATTCATCATCCAAAAAAGCAATTGATGAAATAGAAAGTAAGGTAGCTGAGAATGCAGAGGTCGATCAAGTTGAAACTATCCGAATGAAAGATTATAAAGAATTTAGCCTTGAAGAATTGGTAGATGAATTAAGAAATTTAATAAAAGACAATCCCATACAATCCATTAATGGGAATGTAAATAAAATTAAGACGGTCTTTAATGTTAAATTTGGAGAAATTCTTAAGCAAGAAAAAGAAAAGTTCATAAGTGAAGGCGGAGAAAGTATTGACTTTAAATTTGAATTCCCTTTAAAATCAACCTATAATAGTATTCTTTACGATTATAAAGTTAAACGAAATGAGTTTTACAAAAATCAAGAAAATCAATTAAATCAAAATTTAGAAGCCAAGCTAAATTTAATAGAAGCTTTGAAGCAATTGATTGAAAATGCAGATGGATCAACAATGTATAAAAAGTTTGAAGAAATTAGAAATTCTTGGAGAAATACAGGTCCAATTCCTCGAGCAAAATATAACGATACTTGGCGTACTTATTATCATCATACCGAGCGTTTTTACGATTTACTACATTTAAATAATGATTTAAGAGATTTAGATTTTAAGCATAATTTAGAAGAAAAATTAAAATTAATTCAACGAGCTGAAGAACTAACAAAATTAGAAGATGTTTCTTTTGCTTTTAAAGAATTACAAACCTTACATAAACTTTGGAAAGAAGAAGTTGGTCCAGTAGCAAGAGAATACAGAGATGAGGTTTGGAATAAATTCAGTGAAGCAACTAATAAAATTCATGATAAACGTCATGAGTTCTATAAAGAGTTAAAATCTAAATTTGAAGGAAATATTGATTTAAAATTAGCTGTTATAGCTGAAATTGAGGCAGTAGATACTTCAAAAAACACCAATAGATCTGATTGGCAAAAGAGCATTAACGAAATTGAGAAATTAAGAAATAAATTTTTCAGCATAGGGCAAGTTCCACGAGGTAAGAGTAATTTAATTTGGGAAAAATTTAAAACTGCAACTAAAAAATTTAACACAGAAAAAAACAACTATTTTAAACAAGTTAAAAAAGAACAACTTGAAAATTTAAATAAAAAGAAACAATTAATTGAACAGGCTATTTCTATAAAAGACAGTGAAGATTGGGATGTAGCTACCGATGTTTTTAAGAAAATTCAAGCAGATTGGAAAAATATTGGACATGTTCCTAGAAAATATTCCGACAGACTTTGGAAAGAATTTAAAGATGCATGTAACTTCTATTTTGATAGATTGCATAACAAACAAAATGAAGGTAATAAAGAGCAAGTAGAAGTTTTTAATAAGAAGAAAGAAATGTACGCTCAATTAAAATCGGAAGTGGATAAAAAATCTGTATTTACCATGGAAGATATTACCAAATATGTGGATGAATGGAGAACTTTAGGTAAAGTACCATTTGAAATGAAACATATTGAAGTTAAATTTAACAAGTTGTTAGATAAAATTATTCAATCCTCTGATAAATTAGACAAAACTGAGATAGAAATAATTAAGTTTAAAAACTTAATTAATAGCTATTTAGAACAAAATAATTATAGAAAATTAGATTCAGAGCAGTTATTTATTAGAAAAAAAATAGATGAAACTATACGAGAAGTGCAACAGCTTGAAAACAATTTAGGGTTTATTTCTAATGTTACTGAAGATAATCCTTTAGTAAAAAATGTAAGGAAAGATATAGACAATTATAAATCGAATTTAGAAATTTGGAAGTCTAAATTGAATTATTTAAAGAATTTAGAGTACTAAAAAGAGGCTGTCTGAAAAATATTTCAGCTGTCATTTTGAGCGCAGTCGAAAAATATTATTTATCTAATTATCAGTAATTTGATTATTATGAGATTCTTCATTTTCATTCTGAAGGGCATTTTTAGACAGCTACTTTTTTATAGATTTAAACTCATTCAACCTTAAGGTAAGTTGCTGCTTCAATTTTAACTTCACTCCAAGTTTTTGAAATTCCATCTTTACCAGAATGTAAATCTTTACAAGCAATATCTAGTGCTTTTAATGCTGCTTGTGCTTGCCAATTATCTAAATTTAATGTACCATCTATAGTTACTAATTGATCTTTAATTACATAGATTACCGGGAGTTCTTTTGTAATGCCATTCATAGTTAGCATTAAAGAACCAGTATTATCATTTTTTAAAGCAAATGATCCAGTAATATTGTCAGTAGTTACCATTTTACCAAAAAAGAATTTTTTTAATTTGGCATCTCTAATTGTGTCTTTAGTAAAAATACTTGCAACAGGTATGCTAAATTTAACAGAATTTAAAGCATCAATAGGCGTGGCAGATTTTTCTTGATTTAATGTGATTTCTGTGAATTTTCCTTTAACAGGAACCTTATTTGTTGTTTTATATGCAATCCAATTAATTGATGTTGTTTTGGCATCAATAGTATAACCTTTTGTTGTTGTTTTTACTTCTTCTTTTTTAGCTTTTTTGCAAGAGTTTAATGTGATAACTGCAAATATCATTAAACTTATTGTGAAAATTCGTTTCATAATGTTTTAGTAAATTTTATAGTTAATAGTTATTTTAAATATTTATTTACAAGATTAATATATTCTTGTTTTGCTTCATTTTCTGTTAAATGACTAAGTTGAAACCAAGCATTTAATTTAAATGCATTGCGTAATTGAACATCTCCAGATGGTTGTTCATAATTATTTCCTTTGGTGGCTTGTTTGTAATAAGCATAAAGATGTAGCATAATATCCGGAGGTAACTTTTTATTAGTGTTACAAGCAATAGAGTAAGCTTCATCAAAGGATTTATCTAATTCTTTTCCCATTGCTACAAAAGTATAAAATTATTTAAATGCAATTATTTGTTCTCCTCCTTTAACTTTTTCGTTCAATTTAACATTAACTTTAGTGTTTAAAGGTAAAAAAACATCGACACGAGATCCAAATTTAATAAAGCCTGCATCATCACCTTGTGTAACTTCTAAATCTAGAGATGCATAGTTTACAATTCTTCTGGCCATTGCTCCTGCTATTTGTCTGTACATAATTTTACCAAAATTAGATGTATTTAAAACAATGGTAGTTCGTTCATTTTCTTCAGAAGATTTAGGATGCCATGCTACCAAGTATTTACCTGGATGGTATTTGCTATAGACAACTTTTCCACTAATTGGGTAACGTGTTACATGAACATTTATTGGTGACATAAAAATGGAAATTTGCAACCTTTTAGCGTTAAAATATTCTTTTACAAATACTTCTTCAATTGCTACAACTTTTCCATCAACCGGAGCTATAATTTGGTCATTGTTAATTATAGTTTTTCTTTTTGGGTTTCTAAAAAATTGCAAAATTGCAATATAGCAAAGTAGTAATAATCCAGCTAGAAATTTATTCAACCAAAAATCAGTAATAAATTTATCGATTAAAATAATGCCAATTCCTACAATAAATGTAGTAGTTAAAATAATTTTATATCCTTCTTTATGAAACATGTTGCTTATTGAACTAATTGTAAATAAATAAATATAAACGGTGCCGCAAAAATAACACTATCAAATCTATCTAAAAAACCACCATGTCCTGGAATTAAATTACTACTATCTTTTACTCCAGCTTGTCTTTTAAACATAGATTCAATTAAATCTCCTAATACCCCAAAGGTACTAACTATTCCTGCAATTACTAACCATTCTACTTGAGAAAGTGCAGTAAATTGTTTTGTTAATATTATGCTTACTATAAAAGTGAAAATCATTCCGCCAATAAAACCTTCAATAGTTTTATTAGGAGAAATTCGTTTAAACAACTTATGTTTTCCAAAATTTGAACCTATTAAAAAGGCAAAAGAGTCATTCGTCCAAATTAAAATAAAAACCCCTAAAATGGTAGTATTTACATAGTTGAATGAGGCATTTAAGAATGGAATTTGAACCATCAATGAAAAAGGCACGACAATATAAATTATGGATAAAAATATTTTACCTAAATGACTGATAACTTCTTCTTTTTTTGCCAACAAAATAGATGCAAATGATATAAAAATTGTTAAAAATAAAACTACACCAACATATTCGAAAATAGTTTTAGAAGGAACATCTTCAACGTTTAAAATATTACTAAAAATAAATAATAGAGTGCCAATAATGTATGGAAAAACACTTTTTAATTGTATCATTCTCACAAATTCAAATAAGCATAAAATCATTAAAATATAAAATAGTATAATGAATGAAATTTTGCTAAATAATATGGAAAAAATCAGAACGCTAACAAATATAATTCCGGACAATACTCGGCTAGATAGGTTTTTCATATACTATAAATCTTCAAACAATAATAAATATAAGTTTTTTGCATTGGTATTCCCGTAATTTAGGAAGTCATCATTTGTTAAATGGATATTGTAATTTTTTATAGCGCTAATGTTACTTGGAATATTTCCTTGATACCTCATTTTTACGCCTGTTAAACTTTCTCCTTTTGTTTTTACCAATTGGCTGGTGGTTGCATATACAATAAAATTATCTGATAAATCCGAAATTTTTATATCTTTTAGTTGATTAGACGATAATAAAATACTACCGTTTTCAGCAATTAAATGCTCACAACAAATAAAAACAGGCTCATTTTTATTAAAATCTGTTATAGTTTTTACGGGAACAGTTTTTATTAATTTCTGCAAATCTATATCATCACATATCAAAGTTTTCCAAGAATTTTCACTTACAATATTTGCTAAATTTTCAACTACATCTTCCATAGAAGTACAGTATAAAAATTTACCATTATTTTTTATGAAATTATGAACAAAATGTTGATCTAACGGTTTATGTTCAATCTCTAATTCAGGCTTAATTTCTTCTTTATTTTTTGATAAACTAAAAAACTTTTTGAATAAACTCATTATTAAATTTGAATAAATTCAAAATTATAAAAAACTTATGAATTTAAGGGTGTTTCCTTAGATTTTTCGTCGTCTAAAAGAGTTTCTTTTAGTTCTTCATCTTCTTCAAAAAGACGTTTTCCAAAAATAGTTTCCAAGTCTTTTTTAAAGATTACTTCTTTTTCTAAAAGTAATTCGGCCAAAGTTGTTAATTTATCTTTATTTTCTCCTAAAATTTTAAGAGCTCTTTGGTACTGTTTATCAATGATAGCGTAAATTTCTTTATCAATTATCTGAGCGGTTTGTTCACTATATGGTTTCGTAAAATTGTAGTCAGATTGTCCTGAAGAATCATAATAGGTTAAATTCCCAATTTTAGAATTCAATCCATAAATAGTTACCATAGCTCGGGCTTGTTTAGTTACTTTTTCCAAATCGTTTAAAGCACCAGTTGAAATTTTGTTAAATATAAGTTGTTCAGATGCTCTCCCTGCAAGAGTTGCACACATTTCGTCAAGCATTTGTTCAGTTTGCACAATTTGTCGTTCTTCTGGCAAATACCAAGCAGCTCCCAAAGATTGTCCACGAGGAACAATGGTAACTTTTACTAATGGGGCAGCGTGTTCGAGCATCCAACTTGCCGTAGCATGACCTGCTTCATGAAAAGCTATTGTTTTCTTTTCTCTTGGTGAGATTAATTTGTTTTTCTTTTCTAAACCGCCAACAATTCTATCTACAGCATCTAAAAAGTCTTGGTGATGTACTGCTTTTTTTGCTTTTCTAGCTGCAATTAAAGCAGCTTCGTTACACAAATTAGCTATATCGGCACCTGAAAAACCTGGAGTTTGTTGTGCTAGAAAATCTAAATCCACATCTTTAGCCATTTTAATTGGAATTATATGCACTTTAAAAATAGCTTTTCGTTCTCTTAAATCTGGCAAATCCACATAAATTTGACGATCAAAACGGCCAGCACGTAGTAAGGCTTTATCTAATACATCTGCACGATTTGTGGCGGCAATTACAATTACATTAGTATCTGTTCCAAAACCATCCATTTCTGTAAGTAACTGATTTAAAGTATTTTCTCTTTCATCATTACCTCCTGTTATATTGCTTTTTCCACGAGATCGTCCTACTGCATCAATTTCATCAATAAATATTATTGATGGAGCTTTTTGTTGAGCTTGTTTAAATAAATCCCGTACTCTTGATGCACCAACACCAACAAACATCTCCACAAAATCTGATCCAGAAAGGGAGAAAAAAGGAACGTGAGCTTCACCAGCGACTGCTTTTGCTAATAAAGTTTTACCAGTTCCTGGAGGACCAACAAGTAATGCTCCTTTTGGTATTTTACCTCCTAATGAAGTGTATTTATCTGGACTTTTTAAGAAGTCAACAATTTCTTGAACTTCTTCTTTTGCACCTTCTAAACCTGCAACATCTTTAAAGGATGTTTTTACTTTTTGATCTTGATCAAATAATTTAGCTTTTGATTTACCAATACTAAATATTTGTCCGCCTCCGCCACCTCCAGCTCCGCCAGACATACGACGCATAAAATATATCCATAATCCAATTAAAAATATAAATGGTAAATAAACAAAAATTTGATCTAAGAAATTTGTTTTTTCAATATTTCGAGTATCAAAATCAAGGTTGTTTTTTGTTCGTTCCGCACTAAGTTCCTTTTCAAAATTTTGTAAATCTCCAAAATCATAAGAATACAATGGCATGTTACTATTGTAAAAAGAACTTTTGTCTTTTTTGAATTTTTCTTTTTCTAAAGATTTTGGTTTGATGTAAATATCTGCAATATCCTTATTAACAATTTCAATTTTGGAAATATCGTTATCTTTTAAAATAGCTCTGAATTCATTTTCACTTAATTTTTTTGAAGATAAATTTCCACTATTTAAAAATTGATATCCTAAAATAAGGACAAATATAATACCATACACCCAATAAAAATTGAATTTAGGTGCTTTTATATTCTTATTAATTGGTGGTTTTTTATTATTGTTAGCCATATATTTTTCTTAAAGATGTAACTTTTTTTTTTAATTAGAAGCAATGGAAGTTATTTTTGCATCTCCCCATAAACTTTCGATATCGTAGAATTCACGAGTCTGTTTTTGAAAAACATGTACTACAACATTTATATAATCTAATAAAATCCATTCGGCATTGCCTTCTCCTTCCACATGCCAAGGTTTTTCTTTAGCTAATTTTCCAACTTGTTTTTGTATAATGCCTGAAATGGCATTTACATGAGTATTTGAGGTTCCGGAACAAATTATAAAATAGTCACAAACTGTGTTTTCAATTTCTCGTAAATCTAATAATTGAACATCTTCTCCTTTTATTTCGTCAATTGCTTTTAGTATGGTTGCAATTAAGGTATCAGCACTTACACTTCTTTTTGTCATTAAATTTTTTTAGTTTGTTGCAAAGTTATTATATTTTTTATGATAATTTTTGTTTTAAGTAACTTTGCTAAAATTATTAAACTAAATGAATATAATCAAACTTAATGCCATTGATTCCACAAATTCTTACTTAAAAAAACTAAGTACTGAAAAGGAATTGAGTGATTATACTATTGTTAGTACTGAACACCAAACCAATGGTAGGGGGCAAATGGGTACAACTTGGCAATCTGACTTAGGTAAAAATCTAACATTCAGCTTGTTAGTAAAATTTGAAGATTTACCAATAAAGTACCGATTTTTTATAAGTATGGCTGTTTCTTTAGGTATTGTTACTACTTTAAATAATGAATTTGATTTGAGTTTTAAAATTAAATGGCCTAACGACATAATGGCAGATAAGGACAAAGTTGCGGGGATTTTAATTGAAAATACCTTTCGTGGTACAAACATAAGTCAATCTATTATTGGAATTGGTTTAAATGTGGATCAAGAGGAGTTTCCAAGTTTTCTTAAAAATGTAACTTCTTTGATAAATATAACTAAGCAAAAAATAGATAGAGATTTGTTATTACATCAGTTAATATTAAATATACAATCATATTTTTTGTTACTTAAAGATAATAAATTGGAGTTGTTAAAAGAAAAATACCTAAAAGAGCTTTATGGCTATAATTTAAAAATGAATTTTGTGGATAAAAATAATATAGCTTTTAAAGGGAAAATAATTGGAGTCGCAGAAGATGGTAAACTAGAACTATTGGATGAGAATAGAACTATCCGAAAATTTAACTTAAAAGAAATTAAATTTTCGGATAGCGAACTATAAGTATTATAATTTGGCAGAGTTTTCCGCTAAAGTATCTATAAATTTTTGAAGTGGGCCTTTAACCATCATAGCCATCATTGGGTTAAAATCGCCTTCAAATAATAATTGAGTTTCACAACTGTTATTATCAACTGCATCTATATTGGTAGTTAAAGTAAAATCTAATTTACTACTAGCTGCACCAAAAATAAGCTGATTAAATTCTTTTTTTTCTTTCATTACCAATCTTATTTCCGGCATCCCTTTTAAGCTAAAAATAAACGAATTGCCATCAACTTCAAATTTATTAATGTTTTCAGGCATTAATTGTTCAAAGTTTTCTAGGTTGGTTAAAAATTGGTAAAAATCTTTTTGAGATTTTTTTATGATTGATTTTTTACTTTCTAATTGCATTATATTTTATTAAAGTTTCCAAGTACTTGGGTTAATTCTCCATTCTTTTAAAGTATCCAATTCTTTTTCAGAGATATAATTATTTTCTAAAGATTGTTCTAATAAATGTTCATAATCACTTAAGGTATGTAAAGCTATGTTTTCTTTTTCAAAATTAGTAGTGGCAATATCAAACCCATAAGAAAATATGGCAACCATTCCTTTAACATTTGCTCCTGCTTCTTTTAAAGCTTTTACTGCGTTTAAACTACTTTTACCTGTGCTAATTAAATCTTCTACAACTACCACATTTTTGTTAGGCTCAAGCAACCCTTCCACCTGATTTTTTCTTCCGTGTTTTTTAGGCTCAGGACGAACATAGATAAATGGCACGTTTAATTGTTGTGCAACTAACATGCCAATAGCAATTGCACCAGTTGCCACACCGGCAATAACATCAGGTTTGCCATATTCTTCTTCAATAATATTTGCTAGATTTTCACGCAAATAATTTCTAATTTTAGGATAAGATAAAGTAATTCTATTATCACAATAAATAGGTGAATTCCATCCAGAAGCCCATGTAAACGGATTTTTGGTTTGCAATTTTATTGCTTTAACTTGTAATAATAATTCGGCAGTTTTTTTTGCAGTATCTTTGTGCTTAACCATGCTGCAAATGTATAAAGTTTTTGTAAACGATTATCCTATTATTTTAACGGATAATCAAAACATTTCAACAAATTATAAAAAAAGTGATTTTCATGAAGATGAAATTCTAAATTTAGTTGAAGTAATATTTAACAGTAATTCAAAAGGTATTTGTTTAATATGCAATAATTTAGAAGAATGTTGGAGCTTATTTCAATCTAAATTTAAAATTCAAAAAGCAGCAGGAGGGAAGGTTTTAAATACCAAAAACGAAGTACTTTTTATTTATCGTTTTAATAAGTGGGATTTGCCAAAAGGGAAATTAGAAAAAGGAGAATCTATAAAAGAATGTGCAGTTAGAGAAGTAGAGGAAGAATGTGGAATTTCTAATATAATTATAACAGAATCATTACCAACTACTTACCATATATTTAAAAGAAAAGGCAAAACAATTTTAAAAATTACGTATTGGTTTTTAATGAATACCGATTTTGATGGAAATCTAAAACCACAGAAAGAAGAAGGTATTACAAAAGCAGTATTTAAAAATAAAACAGCTACTAATTTAGCTTTAACAAACACTTACGAAAATATTAAATTACTATTTTAATATTTTGCCATAACAATTGTTATGTAATTAGAAATTCAAAGAAATAAACTTGATTTAATTAACTAATTTCCTAGTATAAATTATTTATTTCCAATTCATATAATTACCCTATATTTGCCGCTTTTTGTAAATAAAATACTATGACTGAATTTATTCAAAAGCGAGTTACTAATGTAAGAAATGACGTTTTTTCTGGAATTACTGTTGCTTTGGCTTTAGTACCTGAAGCAGTCGCTTTTGCTTTTGTTGCTGGTGTAGATCCTTTAGTAGGCTTGTATGCTGCCTTTATGGTAGGTTTTATAACATCTATTTTTGGCGGACGACCAGGTATGATTTCTGGTGCTACAGGAGCATTGGCAGTAGTTATGGTTTCATTGGTCTCTCAAGGAAATGCAATGGGAAATCCTTCTGAACATTTAGGTTTATATTATTTATTTGCGACCGTAATTTTAATGGGAGTCTTTCAAGTATTGGCAGGTGTTTTAAAGCTGGGAAAATTTGTACGTTTGATTCCGCATCCAGTAATGATGGGTTTTGTAAATGGCTTAGCTATTGTTATTTTTATTTCCCAATTAGGAATGTTTAAAAAAACAATTCATGGAGAAAAAGTATGGCTACAAGGAAATCAATTATACATAATGATTGGGTTGGTAACTTTAACCATGTTAATTATGTGGGGATTGCCAAAAGTTAAACAAACAAAAAACTTTCCTGAAGCTTTAATTGCAATTTTGGTGGTAAGTACCATTGCTATTATAGCTAATTTTGATATTGCTACAGTCGGAACTTTTATTAGAGATGGTGGAGGATTAGGTTTAAAAGGAAGTTTACCAACTTTAAAATTAGAAACGTTCTCAAAAATACCTTTAACAACAGATACTTTAATTTTTATTTTACCGTATGCTTTAATATTAGCAGCTATCGGTTTGATAGAATCGTTAATGACACTAAATTTAGTTGATGATTTAACTGAAACACGTGGTAATGGAAATAAAGAATGTATTGCACAAGGAAGTGCAAACATAATTACCGGTTTATTTGGAGGAATGGGCGGTTGTGCTATGATTGGTCAATCAATCATCAATATTAAAGGTGGAGGTAGAGGAAGGATGTCTGGAATAGTTGCTGCCGTTATGTTGTTAATTTTTATTCTTTTTGGTGCTTCATATATTGAAAGAGTTCCTATTGCTGCATTAGTTGGAGTAATGTTTATGGTAGTAATTGGTACGTTTGCTTGGAGTAGTTTTAGAATTATTAATAAAATTCCTAAAGCAGATTTATTTGTATTAATATTAGTTTCTGCTTTAACCGTTATTTTTGATTTAGCAATTGCAGTTTTTGCAGGAGTTATAGTTAGTGCATTGGTTTTTTCTTGGGAAAATGCAAAAAGAATTAGAGCTCGAAAATCTATTAGAGAAGACGGAACCAAAGTTTATGAAATTTGGGGACCACTGTTTTTTGGATCAATTTCCGCTTTTAATGATAAGTTTGATGTTAAAAATGATCCTAACAAAATAGAAATAGATTTTATAGAATCAAGAATTAGTGATCATTCTGCTATTGAGGCAGTTTTTAATTTAGTGGAGAAATATAAGGCTGATGGCAAAGTAATTTATTTGAAGCATTTAAGTGAAGAATGTAAAATGGTATTACATAAAAGTAGTCCCAAATTTGTAGATGTAATTATAAATAATATTGATGATCCTCGATATCATATTGTTGAAAATCCTGAAATTTTTAGTTAATTTCTTTTAAATAGAGAATCCACTCTTTTTTTGTATTCAAGTTTTTAGTAATTACTGAATCTTTAACTTCAACATACGTAAAACTGCTAGCAGGTAGGTTTTTTAATTGATAATCTAATCTAGCTTCTTCATTTTCTATAGCTACAGCAAGTAAACCTTCCCAAAAAGGATAACTAAGTTTAACTGGATGTCCTTTTTTATGATGGAAAGTTGGAATGACAACAGTATTTTTAGTTGCAATAATTTTCTCAGAATCAACGACATTTAAAATTGGAATATCAACATGATTTATCAACACATCATAGTTAGCTGTTATAGTTTTTAAAACAGTTTGCAATGTTGAGAAGGCTCCAAATTGTGGTCGTGAGTTTATCTCAATTTTCACGTTTAATCCCATAAATTGAACAGGTACTGTTATTGCTTCCTCAAACCAAGGAATGGCTTTAAAATAATTTTTATAATGATATCCTAAACCTATATAAACGTTTTTAATAGAAGTTTTGGAAACTCTCTGTAATTGTTCTAAAATCCAATAAGTTTGTTGGTATTTTAGTAAACCTTTATCAACACCCATTCTTTCTGATTTTCCTCCAGCCAGAAGTATAAATGATGTATTATTTTTCATAAAATATTTTCAATAATTCTGCAGCCACACTAATAGCAATTTCTTTAGGTGTATTACCTCCGATAGGTAAACCAATAGGGCAATGGACTGGAGAAATTCCATCTTTAAAATTTAATTCTTTGATGAGTTTATGATGAAATTTATTTTTTTTGGTTTTACTGCCAATCAAACCAATATAGCTGGTCTTTTCAGAAAGTGCTAGTGCTGTTATTTCAAAATCAAGTTTATGATCATGAGTCATAATAACCACGTAACAATTTTCGCCCCAATTAACATAGGATTTGTACAAATCAAAATTGATATTACTAAAAGTTATGTTATTATCAATAGTATTTGTTGTGCCCCAATCTTTTCTACTATCTAATAAAGTAATGTTGAAAGGAGTATCTTTTAAAATAGCACATAACTCAATGCCAATATGCCCGGCTCCAAATACAAATAATTCAGGAGATTGATTCATAGGTTCAATAATTAGTTCAACTTTTCCACCACAACATTGTTCAAAATCTGGTCCTAAAGTGTAGGAAATTTCTTTAATTTTATTTTCATAAATCCCTTTTACCGCTTCGTCTATTACTAAAAATTCCAATTTTCCACCTCCAATGGTACCAAAAATTTCTTTATGTTTAGTAACAATCATTTTAGAGGCAACCTTACAAGGAGCTGATCCTAAAACTTTAGTAATTGTAACTAATGCAACAGGTTGTTTTTTCTTCTTAAATTCTTGAAGTAATGATATCCAATTATCCATAAAATTAAACTAATCCGTAATCAGATAATGGTAAATTATGATATCTTTTTCCTGTAATTTGATAAATTGCATTAACAATTGCTGGGGCAATCACTGGTACGCCAGGTTCACCAACTCCAGTTGGCTTTTCTGAGCTTTCAACAATTTCTACATGTACATTTGGTACTTCATTCATCCGAATCATTTTATAATCATTAAAATTGTTTTGTACAATAGCTCCATTTTCAGCAGTAATTTTACCATAAAAAGCTAATGACATTCCAAATATGGCAGCACCTTCAATTTGCGCTTTTACGGTATTTCGGTTAACTACTGTACCACAATCTATTGCACTATATATATTGTGAACTTTTAGCTTGTTATTAATAACGGATACTTCAACTACAGAAGCAACATAGCTATAAAAACTATAATGGACTGCTAATCCGAAAGCGTGATTTTCAGGGAGTTCCTTTCCCCATTCAGCATTTTTTGTGGCTATTTTTAATACATTTTTAAGTCGTGCTGTGTTGTATTTTATAGGATTTTCGGTATCTTCAATTCTATCTTTACCAATTAAATTTAATCTAAACTCTAATGGATCTCTGTTAGCTGCAATTGCTAATTCATCTGCAAAAACATTTTCAGAAAACCCATGTGGTATGTTTATAACTGAGCGTAACCATCCAATTCTAACATGAGCAGGAGCCTTGCCAACTTCTATTTTCATACTATCAATATCAAATGGTACATTAGAGGCACTTGCAATTTCAAATCCAGCGGCATAATCAACTCCCGGTGAGAATGTAGAAACTATAGATGGCATTGCAAAACGGTGCAACCAGCCCGTAACCTTACCATTTTTATCTAATGAAGCCTTTAAATATTGAGCACTAACTGTATGAAAATAATCATGTTTAATATCATCTTCACGGGTCCAAACTACCTGAACCGGATTATTCAAATTTTTAGATAACATTACCGCTTCTACAATATAATCTGGTTTCGATTTTCGTCCAAAACCACCACCTAAAAAAGTAACATTGATAATCACCTTTTCTTCGCTAGTTTTTAAATAATCAACCACTTCTTTTCTAGTAGTTTGAGGTGCTTGAGTTGGTGCCCAAACTTCGCAAGTATCACCTTTAACCCAAGCAACAGCATTTGGAACTTCCATTGGTGCATGTGACAAATGAGGTAATTGAAATGTACTTTCTACAATTTTATGAGCATTTTTAAAGGCTTTACTAATATTGCCAACATCTTTAGCCACTTTTCCTTGTTTATGTACATTGGCAGTTATTTCCTTCATATAATTTTCGGAATCATAACTTTTATTTTCGCCATAATCCCAATCAATTTTTAACGCTTCTTTTCCCTTAAAAGCCGCCCAAGTATTTGAGGCAATTATAGCAACGCCACCTAAAGCACCAAACGGTTTTTCAATTCTTGGAATTTCAATAACAGCTTCTACACCTGCAACTTTTAATGCAGCAGTTTTATCAAATGATTTTACAGTTCCAAAAGTGACAGGGCAACGAACGATTGCAGCAAATTTCATGTTTGGCAAACGTTTATCTAAACCGTAAATGGCTTTCCCTTGCACATAATCAGCTACGTCAATACTTTTTAAATTTTTACCTATATATTTAAAATCTTTAGGTGATTTTAATTTAACATCTGTAGGGACTTCTAAGGTTTTTGCAATTTCCACTAAATCACCAAAACTAATTTTTTTACCATTTGAATGTACAATAAAATGATTTTTGGCTGTGCATTCACTTTCAGGAACTTGCCATTTTTTAGCAGCTGCAGAAATTAACATAGCCTTTGCCATAGCTCCCATATTTCTCATAGTTTCATAGAGGTACCTGACACTTCTTGATCCATCTGTATTTTGATCACCGTATTTGGCATCACCAGTTGCTTGTTTTACAATTACTTTATTCCAATCGGCTTCCATTTCATCAGCAATTATAGAAGTTAATGAAGTTCTAACTCCATTTCCCATTTCTGAACGTGATGCAATTAAAACCAAACTGCCATCGCTATTTAACTGTACAAATAAATTCGGATTAAAATCCGTTAAATTTTTACTTGAGGTTTTATTTTTATCAGAAAATAAATTGGTATTACAACCTAAAATTAAACCTCCAGAAGCCAAACCAATACTTTTAACAAAGGTTCTACGACTTATATTTTTTATGATCCTCATGAGTGTTGGTTTTTAAGTTCAACAGTTCTATGAATTGCCTTTTTTATGCGTTGGTAGGTTCCGCACCGGCAAATATTACCAATCATAGCATCTTCAATATCTTTATCTGTAGGATTCTCATTTTTATCAAGTAATGCTGTAGCAGCAATTAATTGCCCAGATTGACAAAATCCACATTGGGGAACATTTAATTCCATCCAAGATTCTTGCAATAATTGTAAATTTTGTGAGTTGCCTTCAATTGTTAAAACTCTTTTACCAATAGCTGCTGAAACAGGAATTACACAAGATTGTACGGGTGAATTATCTAATAAAACTTTGCAGGAACCACATAAACCTTTTCCACAACCATATTTTGTGCCTGTTAGCCCTATAGTATCTCTAATAGCCCAAAGTAAAGGCATATCTGGCGCTACGTCAATATTATATTTTTTTTTGTTAATAGTAAGTGTAATCATATTAAAACTTGATTAATAGTTAATTTTGAATACTAATTTAAGGATTATTTTCTAAACTTGTTTTAATGAGGTTTGTTCACTAGAAATTTAACGAAGGTTAAAAATGAAAAAATTATATGCCTTTATCTTAATTTTGATTTAAAGTCTTATGATTTAAAATATAATGGTCAGTTGCTGAAACTAATTAACTATGAAAGTCATTTACTTTAATTACTTCACCTGGTTTCATTGTTGAAATTAGGATATTTCCTATTCTCACCCTTACTAGTCGTAAAGTTGGATACCCAACAGCCGCAGTCATTTTTCGCACTTGCCTAAACTTACCTTCTGTTAATGTTATGGAAACCCAGCTAGTTGAGCCATGACGCTCATCTCTAATTTTTTTTGCTCTTTCAGGAAGTTCAGGTATTTCATTTAATTTAAAGGCTTTACAGCGTTTTGTGATATATTTTGTTCCCTCAAAACCAATTTCAACGCCATTTTTTAATTTTTCAATTGCTTCTAAAGAAATGTTGCCGTTTACCTGAGCAAAATATTCCTTTTCTACTTTGGTACTTCTAATAAATTCACTTGTTTTTCCATCAGTAGTAAGTAATAATAACCCTTCTGAATGTTCATCTAACCTACCAATAGCCATCGTTTCATTTGGAAATGGATACAATTCTCTTAACATTTTTTTATTTTTCCTTCTGGTTTGATTGTTTACAAACTGACTTAAATAGCCATAAGGCTTAAATAGGATAAAATGCTGATGTTTAGTATTTTCCATTCAAAATATTGTAAACAAGTTCCTTGGAAAGTGTTTGTCCAGCCGCTTTTTTTCTAATTTCATTAAAACTGAAAATAAAATTACATCCATTTTTAAAGTTACTGCATCCGTAAGCGATTTTTCCTTTTAAGATTGTTCCTTTTTTACATTTTGGACACCTAATTTTATCAGGAATGCTATTGGTCATTTCTGCATAGGTAGGAATCTCATGATTAATTGAATTATTTTTATTTTTTGTTTCCAATTTTAAATTGAAGTTTTTATCAAATCTAACCAGCCCTTCTACGGTTTCAGTTTCTTTTTTAAAACCTTTTAATTTTACCGTACAACCTTTTTGAAGCAATCTGATGTATTGATTTTGGGATATTTTTTTATCTAAAAAACTAAAAGGAAGTCTAAACGTGCAACCATTTTTATAATTATTGCAACCATAAGCTGTTTTTCCTTTTATGATAAATCCTTTATTACATTTTGGACATTTTTCAGAGGAAATTTTAGCTTTTTTATTTGTTTTTTTTTCGAAGGAACTCAATTTATTTTTAGTCGAGATGGTTGAAGAAATATTAGCTCTTACGGTTTCTGAGCGAACCTCATAAACCAAGTCATCTACCATTTTTTTCATATTTTTTATAAAAGTACCAGCATTGAAAGTTCCTTGCTCAATTTCTTTCAATCTTTTTTCCCATCTACCAGTTAATTCAGCAGATTTTAACAATTCATTTTGAATAATATCAATTAGTTGAATACCAGTTTGGGTTGGTAATAGTTGTTTCTTTTTACGCTCAATATACTTGCGTTTAAAAAGAGTTTCAATGATATTAGCTCGTGTTGATGGGCGTCCAATTCCGTTTTCTTTCATCAATTCACGTAAATCATCATCATCCACTTGTTTTCCGGCAGTTTCCATGGCACGTAAAAGCGTAGCTTCAGAAAAGTGATTTGGTGGTTTTGTTTCTTTTTCTAAAAATGATGGTTTATGAGATCCTTTTTCACCTTTAACAAAAGGCGGTAATATGCCTGTTTCTCCTTTTTCTTTTGAATTTGAGTTTGAGTTGGGTGAAGCCGAAGTGTTGAATACTATACGCCAACCTTTCTCTACTATCTCTTTTCCTGTTGTTTTAAAAGTAACGTCATCAGCTTTACCAATTACTGTAGTATTTGAAACTTTGCAATCTTCATAAAAAACAGCGATAAAGCGTTTCGTTATAATGTCAAATACTTGTTGTTGATTGTATTGCAAGTTAATTTGAACACCAGTTGGTATAATAGCATGGTGATCAGTTACTTTTTTATCGTTAAATACTTTGCTTGATTTTTTTATTTTTTTTGCTAATAATTGTTGTGTTAATTTACTATATTTTGTTAAGTTCTTCAAAATTCCTGCAACTTTTGGGTACACATCATTCGGTAAAAAAGTAGTGTCAACTCTTGGGTAGGTTACCACTTTTTGTTCATATAATTTCTGAACAATTTTAAGTGTTTCATCGGCTGAAAATCCAAATTTATTATTGCAATATACTTGTAAACCTGTTAAATCAAATAGTTTTGGAGCATATTCTTTCCCTGTTTTTTTTGTGATAGAAACTATCTCAAAATCATTTTCTTTAACTTTGTTTGCAAATAGTTCACCATCTTCTTTTTTTAAGAAACGACCTTCTTCACAATTAAAAAGAGTTTCTCTATACATAGTTTGCAATTCCCAATAGGGTTGAGGTTTAAAATTTTCGATTTTCCTAAATCGATTCACCAACATTGCTAACGTAGGTGTTTGAACCCTACCAACGGATAATAGTTGTTTGTATCCTCCGTGTTTTAAGGTGTACAACCTAGTTGCATTCATCCCTAAAAGCCAATCACCTATTGCTCTAGAAAATCCGGCATAATATAAATTATCGTAGTTTTTTGAGGGTTTTAAATTTTGAAACCCATCTTTTATGGCTTCTGTAGTTAAAGAAGAAATCCATAAACGTTGTACTTTACCTTTATAATTTGCTTGATTTATTACCCAACGTTGAATTAATTCGCCTTCTTGCCCAGCATCACCGCAATTTATGATTACATCGGCTTTATCAAATAAACTTTTTACAATGTTAAATTGCTTTTGAATACCTTGATTATTAACTACTTTAGTTTCAAACTTTTCAGGAAGCATAGGTAAATTATTCAAGTCCCAGCTTTTCCAATACGGTTTGTAATCGCTAGGTTCAAATAAGGTACATAAATGTCCAAATGTATAAGTTACTGCATATCCATTTCCTTCAAAGTAGCCATCATGCTTTGTGTTTGCGCCTAAGACTGTGGCTATTTCACGCGCAACACTTGGTTTTTCAGCAATACATACTTTCATTTAATAAAATTTAATATACTTTGTAAATTGGTAGTTTTAAATATGCTGACTCATAATATGGTGAATTTTTATAAACAAAATCTAATTGAGCTTTTGGTTTTTTTGCAAAATCTATATCAGATTGAATTTTGTCATTTAAAGCTTTTTTTACAGATGGATTTTCTTTTAAAAATTGAGCTGTAATATCTTCAAATACATAAGGCGAATATCCTTCTTTTCGTTGAAGAATGGTGTCAAAATAATTCCAGTTGAAAAAAGAATCTATTGCAGAAGCTTCTAAAGTTTCAAATAAATATCTAGCCCCTAATTGATTTACAGGAATGTAAATATCACCTTTTAAAAATTTAACTGGGTATTTTGTTGGATTAACTTCCGTATTGTAATGCATATAATGACCTTCAAAAACTTTAACTTTAGTTTTATAATTTTTGATGTGTAGCATTTCTACATTTATAGAAGTATCTTTTTTAAAAGTAGTATATTTAATATGATTTTCTTTTAATCTATCTAAAACTTTCCACCAACCATTTTTTAAAATATAAGCTTTTGGAATGTTTATAAATTTTATGGGTTTAAACTGATTATAATAAGAAACGGGTTTTGTATAAGGTTTGGTTTCATCATAAAATAATCGTTTTCCAGTAGTTACTTTACTTGAGATATAACTTCCTTCATATCCCTTAAACTGTAAAATAGTAAAACTATTTGCATCTAATTGATATTGAATCGGGTAGGTTTTATTTTTTAAAATATTTTCAACTGCTTTTTCACGAAGTTCTTTTATTTTTTTCCCGTTTTGAATCGTAAATTCTATAACCGAATTCATTAAACTATAAGTTTGTTCAACACGTACTTTATAAGGTTTTAGCATATGTGTTTCAACCATTAATCCTAAAGTATTAAACAAAGTTGTATAACCAGTTGAATATCTTGGGGAATCAAAAAATTGGCTAAAACCACTTTCGGGAGTTTTTCCCAAAACATTAACATAAGGCGTAATTAATATGTTTTTTTTAAGAAGAGAATTTTCAATGAAAGGTCTCATTTTTTGTTCGATAAAATTTCCTAACTCATTTCCTAATTTGTTATGTTGTGTGAATAAATGAGTGATACTGTATTGATAATCAGCACCATTACTTACATGAGTATCAATAAAAATATCGGGATTTAAGGTAGTAAAAATTTGAGCAAAAGATCTTGCATTTTTAGTATCTGCTTTTATAAAATCTCTGTTTAAATCATAATTTCTGGCATTCCCTCTAAACCCATATTCTTTTGGTCCATTCTGATTGGCTCGTGAATGACTGTTTCTATTTAACGCTCCACCAACATTATATATAGGAATTATAGCTAAAATAATGTTGCGAAATTTTTTAATTTGTTGAGAATTTTGAACAATGTCACGCAACAATAGCATACTAGCATCAATACCATCAGATTCACCAGGATGAATACCATTATTTATAAAAATGATATTTTTTTGATCGTTTTTAATTGCATTTAAATTAAAGATTCTATCCGCATTAAAAAGCACTAAATGTAATGGTTTATCGCTATCGGTTTTGCCAATTTCTTGAATGCTAATTTGAGAATATTTTTTTGCTAATTTTTTGTAAAAATCAATAGTTTCTGCATAAGTTGCTGTTTCTGTTCCGTTTGATTTTTCGAATTTAGTGGTAAAATTCTCTTTTATTTTGGTGGGAGTTTGTGAACAAGAAATCGCAATTAGTGCTAAAATTAAAAACCATTCTTTCATAAATAGTTAATTGATAGTTACACTTTTGGGAACTAAATCTGCAATATTTCCGCCATTTCTAAGCACATCTCTTACAATGCTAGAACTAATAAACGATGTTTCTGCTGACGTTAGTAAAAAAACAGTTTCAACCGGGGCTAATTTTCGATTTGTTTGTGCAATTGCTTTTTCAAATTCGAAATCAGCAGGGTTACGCAACCCACGCAAAATAAAATCAACTTCTTTTTTTTGACAATAATCAATGGTTAAACCTTCATAAGTATCAACCTTAATTTTAGGTTCATTTTTATAATAATTTTTTATAAAATCGACTCTTTTTTCAAGAGAAAACATATACTTTTTATCTGCATTTATACCTATTGCAATAATAATTTCATCAAATAGAGGTAGCGCTCTATTAATAATATCTACGTGTCCTAAAGTTATTGGATCAAAGGATCCTGGAAAAACAGCTCGTTTCATTGTTCATTTTTTAAAGCCATTTCAATGGCGTTATGAAAAAGATTTTGAAGGGATATTTCTGCTGCTGCAGCTTGTTGAGGTATTAAACTTTCGTTAGTTAAACCTGGAACCGTATTTATTTCTAAAAAGTATGGTTCATTATTTACTAAAATATATTCAGAACGAGTAAATCCTTTCATGTCTAATATTTTATAGATTTTAGCAGCTAATATTTCTAATTTTTTATGTATTTCATTAGAGATTCTGGCGGGTGTAATTTCTTTTGATTTCCCTAAATATTTTGCTTCGTAATCGAAAAAATCGTTAGTAGTAACAATTTCAGTCATTGGTAACACTTTAATTTTTCCTTTATAATTTAAAACACCAATGGTAACTTCTGTTCCATCTAAAAATTCTTCAATCAATAGTTGTGAATCTTCTTTAAAGGCCTTTTCAATAGCAGGAATTAATTCCTTTTTTAATTTTACTTTTGAAATACCAAAACTTGAACCAGCATTGTTTGGTTTTACAAAACAGGGTAAACCAACAGAAGCAATAATTTCATCAACATTAATAGTTTCTCCTTTATCTATATAGAATGAGGAGGCAATTTTAACCCCATATTTTTTTACAACGCTTAAACAATCTCTTTTATTAAAAGTAAGTGCCATTTGATAAAAAGGAGCGGAAGTGTGTTTAATTCCTAGTAACTTAAAATAAGCTAGAATAGTACCATCTTCGCCCGGATGACCATGAATAGCATTAAAAACACAATCAAAAGTTATTTTTTTATCATTAATAATTGTCGAAAAATCGTGTTTGTTTATTGGGTATTCATCATTTTTATCATCAACAAGCACCCATTTATTTCTTAAAACATGAACTTTATAGGTATTGTATTTTTCTTTTGAAATATGCTGATAAACAACTTCACCACTTTTTAATGAAATATTGGTTTCAGATGAATATCCGCCCATAATGATGGCAATATTTTTTTTCATTGACTGTTATTAACTTATAATACAAACTTACATATTTAAAGTTTAAAGTAGAAAAGTTTAAAGTTTAAAATTGAAGCATGCTATTCGTCAAAAAATAAGAGTTAGTGGCTAAACAATAATTAAACTGTTTGTAACTTACTATTTATAAAGTATCTTTGCAAATTATCAATACATATCTATGAATTTTTTAAATTTTTTAAAGTCTAAAATATTTTTTACACAACTTATAATTGCAGCAGTTGGATTAATAGTGGTGTTTTTTGTTTTAGCAAAATGGTTAAATATTTCAACACACCATAATCAAAAAATTGAAGTACCAGATTTAAAGAAAATGAGTTTAATTAAAGTTAAACACACGTTGAATGAAATTAGTTTAAAAATGGTAGTGCAAGATTCGGCTAGTTATAATCCAAATTATCCTAAAAATTCTGTAATTGACCAATCTCCAGAAGCAGGAGATTTTGTAAAAGAACATAGAAAGATTTATTTAACGCTTAATCCATCAGGGTATAAAAGTATCCCAGTTCCTGATTTATACGGAAAAACAAAACGACAAGCTACTGCTCATTTATTGGCTTTAGGTTTCAGAATTAGTTCAAATGAAATCAGAGTTTCAGATATTGCTAAAGATGTGGTTAGAGGATTTATATTTAATGGAAAGGAATTAAAACCAGGAGTGAAAATTCCAAAAAACTCAGAAATTACTTTAAAATTGGGTGATGGTAAAGGTTCAGGTAGTTATAAACCAACTTTTGAATAGATACGAATGAGTATAGAAGAAATTGAGAAAGAAGAGTTATATGAACATTTTAGCTATGTCGCCAGTGAAGGTCAAGAGCCTTTAAGAGTTGATAAATTTTTGATGAATTTTATTGAAAATGCTACTCGTAATAAAATTCAACAAGCAGCAAAAGCAGGAAATGTTTTAGTAAATGACCAACCTGTTAAACCTAATTATAAAGTTAAACCTTACGATGTTGTTCGTGTTGTTTTAGCGCATCCACCACATGAAAATTTATTAGTAGCAGAAAATATTCCTTTAGATATATTATTTGAAGATGAGCAAGTATTGGTCGTTAATAAACCTGCAGGAATGGTGGTGCATCCAGGTCATGGAAATTATAGTGGAACTTTGGTAAATGGGCTAATATATCATATAGAAAATTTACCAAGTAATGCTAATGAACGTCCTGGTTTAGTGCATAGAATTGATAAAGATACCAGCGGACTTTTAGTAGTTGCAAAAACCGAATTAGCGATGGCTCATTTATCAAAACAATTTTTTGACAGAACAACGGAACGTTTATATTATGCCTTAGTTTGGGGAAATATAGATGAAGATAAAGGCACTATTGAAGGAAATATAGGAAGAAGCTTAAAAAACCGTTTACAAATGTCCGTTTTTCCAAATGGGGAATTTGGTAAACATGCAGTTACGCATTATAAAGTAATAGAACGGTTTAGTTATGTTACTTTGGTACAATGCAAGTTAGAAACTGGTAGAACACATCAAATTAGAGCCCATTTTAAGCATATTGGACATACGCTGTTTAATGATGAACGTTATGGAGGAAATGAAATTTTAAAAGGAACAACGTTTACTAAATACAAGCAATTTGTAGAAAACTGTTTTAAGGTATTACCACGCCAAGCTTTACACGCAAAAACCTTGGGATTTGAACATCCAATCACCAAAGAATTCATGCGATTTAATTCTGATATTCCACAAGATATGCAACTGTGTTTTGAGAAATGGAGGAGCTATACCATTCATCAAAAGGATTAAAAATGAAAGAATTTGACATTGAAAACTGGAATAGAAAATCGCAATTCGAGTTTTTTAAAACCTATGAAGACCCTTTTTTTAATATAACTTCAAATTTAGAAGTTTCTAATCTCTATAATTTTTGTAAAAAACATAATTTATCGTTTTCATTGGCTTGTATTTTTGTAGCTATAAAAAGCTTAAATGAAATTGAAGAATTTAAATTAAGAATTGCTAATAATAAGGTATATATTTTTGAAAAAGTACATATTGGTTCTACTATTTTAAATGATGACCATACTTTTTCTTTTAGTTATTACGATTATAATTCTTCCATTTTTGAATTTGATAAAGCGAGTAAACAAGTAATAGAAAACCATAAAAAAGGTATTGTTTTTGAACCAAAAGAAGAGCTATTAAACTTAGTGCATTGCTCAATATTACCGTGGATTTCTTTTACAGGATTTAAACATGCTAGAAAAGGAGATGAAGCAAAAAAGGGGATTCCTAAAATTGTTTTCGGAAAATTATTTGAAGAAAACCAAGCCAAAAAAATACCTTTTTCTGTAGAAGTAAGCCATACTTTAATGGATGGCTACCACGTTGCTTTATTGTTTACTAAAATGCAACAATTTATAAATCAATTACTATAAGTTTTAGTTATTTTTAGATAATTGTAAAGTATTAAAAGTATTCTTTTCAATTACAAAATAGTTGTATTTTTAAATTACTTAAAAACACAAAAAATGAAGATAGTAATTTCACCTGCAAAATCATTAGATTTTGAAACCCAAGCACCAACCTTAGAATTTACCAATGGAATTTTTTTAAACCAAGCAGAAAAATTAAGTGCTGTTTTAAAAAAGAAATCTCCTAAAAAAATAAGTGAATTAATGAATATTTCTCCAAAACTTGGAGAATTAAACTGGCAACGAAATCAAAATTGGCAATTGCCTTTTACATTAGATAATGCTAAACAAGCTATATATGCATTTAAAGGAGATGTTTATATTGGATTAGATGCATACACACTTCCAGAAGATGAACTTGTAAAACTTCAAAAAAAGTTAAGAATACTTTCAGGTCAATATGGTTTGTTAAAACCTCTAGATTTAATGCAACCTTATCGTTTAGAAATGGGAACTAAATTAAAAATAGGAAGAAATGATAGCTTATATCAATTTTGGGGTGAATCTATTACAAAAGCATTAAATGAAGAATTGACAGAAGATGAATTATTTGTGAACTTAGCAAGTAATGAATATTTTAAAGTTTTAAAACCAAAATTGCTAAATGTACCTGTAATTACGCCAGTTTTTAAAGATTACAAAAACGGAAAATTAAAAGTAATTAGTTTTTTTGCCAAAAAAGCCAGAGGATTAATGGTTCGTTATATTATTGATAATGCTATTGAAACCGTTGAAGGGCTTAAAGACTTTAATAGTGAAGATTATGCTTTTGATAGTAAGCTTTCTAATGAGAACGAATTAGTTTTTACACGATAAATTATTTTTTTTAATTTTGTATTGGTTTTTTATATATTTTTGCTTCGTCATTTTTTTATTAACGATGAAAAATATATATTTTTCTGATTGTAACTTATTTAAAAAGAAGTTTTTAAGTTATAGTGTACTTAGGAAGTGCAACAGGAAATTTAGGACAAAAATAACTTCTTACAACTTCATATTTAAAATTTACAACCCACTACAAGTTGTAGGTTTACGCAATGTGTATTTAGATTTAAGAGTATAGCTTTATTTTAATTAAAATGTAATATTAGTCTATTTATTAGGCTGTTTTTTAAAATTAAAATTAAGCATTAAAATGAATACAAAATACATTGATTTAATAAATCAAACATTCAATTTTCCTCAAGAAGAATTTACTGTAGATTTTAATAAAAATTTACATTTTCATGATATTGATACCATGCAGTTAGTAGAGAAATTTGGAACCCCTTTAAAACTTACTTACCTGCCAAAAATTAGCGAAAATATACAAAAAGCAAAAAGAATATTTAAACAAGCTATGCGCAAGCATAAATATAAAGGGAAATACAATTATTGTTATTGTACTAAAAGTTCACATTTTAAGCATGTATTGAATGAAGCATTAAAAAATGATATTCATATTGAAACCTCTTCGGCATTTGATATAGATATCGTTGAAAATTTAAAAAATGGCGGTAAAATATCCGATAAAACATACATTTTATGCAATGGCTTTAAAAGAGATGCATATATAAATAAAATTAGGGGATTATTAAATGATGGGCATAAAAACTGTATTCCAATAATTGATAATTATGAAGAAATTGGGTTATTAACAAAAGGGATTAAAAAGAAAATAAATATTGGAATTAGAATAGCTTCTGAAGAAGAGCCGAAGTTTGAATTTTATACCTCAAGATTGGGAATTGGTTATAAAAATATTGTAGATTTTTATCGCAGTGAAATAAAAACCAACACAAAGGTAAAGCTTAAATTACTGCACTTTTTTATCAATACAGGTATAAATGATAATTCTTATTACTGGAATGAATTAAATAAATGTTTAAAAGTTTATATTAATTTAAAACGTATATGTCCATCGTTAGATAGCTTAAATATTGGAGGTGGATTTCCAATAAAGAACTCACTGGCATTTGATTATGATTATGAATATATGATTGATGAAATTATAAATCAAATTAAATTGGCTTGTGATAAAGCTGAGGTACAAACGCCACATATTTTTACTGAATTCGGTAATTATACCGTAGGTGAAAGTGGAGGGAATATTTTTAAAGTTTTATATCAAAAAAAACAAAATGATAGGGAAAATTGGAATATGATTAACTCTTCATTTATAACTACGCTTCCAGATAGTTGGGCTATTAATAAACGTTTTATTTTATTGCCTTTAAATAGATGGAATGAAACTTATGAGCGTGTATTATTAGGTGGTTTAACATGCGATAGTGATGATTATTACAACTCAGATCAACATTTAAATGCCATTTATTTACCAACTTATAAAGAAGATAAACCTTTATATATTGGTTTATTTAATACAGGAGCTTATCAAGAATCCTTAGGCGGTTATGGTGGTTTGCAACATTGTTTAATTCCTCAGCCAAAACACATAATTATTTCAAAAAATAGCGAAGGAAAATTAGAATATAAAGTATTTAAAGAACAACAAACAGCAAACGATTTTTTAAAAATATTAGGATATGAATAATAAAACCTATGCTGGAATTCCAGATCAATACGCTAAAAGCGAAACGGCAAAAATAGTTTTAATTCCTGTGCCTTATGATGGAACAAGTACTTGGCAAAAAGGAGCTAATAATGGTCCTGATGCTTTTTTAGAAGCATCGGAAAATATGGAACTTTATGATGTTGAAACCGATTCAGAAGTATATAAAAACGGCGTGTTTTTAGCAGATGCTGTAGTAGAAAATACTTCGCCAGAAGAAATGGTTAATGCTGTACATATATCTGCAAAATCATATATAAATAAAAATAAATTTGTGACACTTATTGGAGGTGAACATTCTATTTCTATTGGTTCAATTAGAGCATTTAATGAATGTTTTAATAATTTAACAGTACTTCAGATTGATGCACATGCCGATTTAAGAAAAGAATATGAAGGTACTAATTGTAATCACGCTTGTGCAGTATATGAAGCAAGTCAAAACACCAATTTAATCCAAGTAGGAATTCGAAGTATGGATAAAATTGAAAAAACGGTGATGGATTTAGATAAAGTGTTTTTTGCACATGACATATTAACTGATGATTACTGGATGGAAAATGCCATAGATTTAATGACTGAAAACGTATTTATTACTTTTGATTTAGATGCTTTAGACCCTTCAATTATGTCATCAACAGGAACACCAGAACCAGGTGGACTTTTATGGTATGAAACGTTAGATTTTTTGAAAAAAGTTTTTGAAGATAAAAATGTGGTTGGTTTTGATATTATGGAGTTATGCCCAAATGAAAGGAATAAGTCTTCAGATTTTTTGGCCGCAAAATTATATTATAAAATGTTAAGCTATAAGTTTAACAATCAAGATAAAGATAATGATTTTGATAATGATTCTTCCTTAAAATCAATTAATAAAAAATCAAAATTTGAAGAAGAAGAATTTGAATAATAATATTTAAAATGAACCATAATGTTGTTGCATATCATCTAGGAAAGCGAATTAAATTAAAAAATATTCGTGATAAATTTACTTTTGAAATAGTAAAAAGGGAACACTCTTTTTTACTGTTTAAAATAGATGAGCAATCTTTATTTTACTTAAAAGATTATGGAAGTATCGTTTTTATAAATATCAGTAAAGAATTAATAAATAAAATTATTGTACAAATCCTTGATACTGGAATTTCAATTGCTGATTTTCCTAACGAAAATTATCAACTGAAAGAAAGTATTGATAAAAAAATTCATGTAGGATTTAATACCATTACAGTTCCTAAATTTACGCTAGATATAGCACATGTTGTGATGTTAAATTTAGGCCAATCTGTAGCTTTAGATAACTATTTTGAAATGTCAATATCCTTATTAGAGAGCACAAAAATCTATGCAAATGAGTTAGAAAACTATGGAAGAATAAAACTAACTAGAAAAGAAGTCAAAAAATTTATTGGTAAAACAATGAATCTTAAAAATAGTATTGCAGAAAATCTATTTATATTTGAAACTTCAAATTTAGCCTGGACAGATAGTAATTTAGCCGTGATTGATAGCCAACTGAGAGACGAATTAGAAATTCTAAATCGACATCACGGATTACAACATAACCTAAACGTAATTAGTGAAAATTTAGATTTTTTTAAAGATATATTGCAACATAGACATAGTAGTTTATTAGAATGGATAATAATTATTCTAATAGTATTTGAAATTATACAAGTTTTATATGAAAAAATATTTTAAAAAATGGACAAACCAATATCAGAATTTATAGAAAAATATTATCTGCATTTTAATGCAGCAACTTTGGTAGATGCTGCAAAAGAATATGAGAATCAGTTAGCTAAGGGTTCAAAAATGTTAGTTTCTTTGGCAGGTGCTATGAGTACTGCTGAAATAGGTAAAATATTTGCGGAAGTTATTCGAAAAAATAAAGTACACATAATTTCTTGTACTGGAGCTAATTTAGAAGAAGATATTATGAATTTGGTAGCACATTCTCATTATAAACGTGTACCACATTATAGAGATTTAACTCCTAAAGATGAATGGAATTTGTTAGAAAAGGGACTAAATAGAGTTACCGATACTTGTATTCCTGAAGAAGAAGCATTTAGGCGTTTACAAAAACATATTTTCAGAATTTGGAAAGATGCAGAAGAAAATGGAGAACGTTTTTTTCCGCATGAATTTATGTACAAGTTAGTTTTGTCAGGGGTTTTAAAACCATATTATGAGATTGACCCCAAAAATAGTTGGATGTTAGCAGCAGCTGAAGCAAATTTGCCAATGGTAGTTCCAGGATGGGAAGATAGTACTATGGGAAATATTTTTACATCTTATGTGATGAAAGGAGAGTTAAAAGCTAGCACTATGAAAACCGGAATTGAATATATGGGTTTTTTAGCAGATTGGTACACAGAAAACTCTAAAAACGGAATAGGATTTTTTCAGATAGGAGGCGGTATTTCTGGTGATTTTCCAATTTGTGTTGTGCCAATGCTGTATCAAGATATGGAACGAACTGACACACCATTTTGGAGCTATTTTTGTCAGATTTCTGATTCAACAACAAGTTATGGTTCTTATTCTGGTGCAGTTCCTAATGAAAAAATAACTTGGGGAAAATTGGATATTGGCACTCCAAAATATATCATTGAATCAGACGCAACCATTGTTGCACCATTAATATTCGCCTATTTATTAAATATGTAACTTTTTAAATATGAAAAGAGTAATTGTAGATTATAGCAAATTAACGAGTGATATATTAGATTTATTAGTCGAAAAATTCCCAACAGGATATAACTATAAAGATATAATCACATTTAAAAATTCTAAAAATGAAACCATAAGAGCTGTTGAAGTAAGAACAGAAGATACTATTTATCTTGTAAAGATAAGCTTAAAATTGGAAGAAACTATGGATGAATATGATGCAGATGAAGATAATTTTGATGAAGCTTACGATGATGACTTTGAAGGTGTTGCTGAAGATATGGACGAGGATAATGATTAAAAAAAATAATGTTAAAAATAAAAACCCGCAATTTGCGGGTTTTTATTTTTAGTAAGAATGGTAATTAGTTAATATTTAGATTCTTGACCTAATTCTTTAACTAACAAATAGTAAATAATTGCTCTATATTTATTTCGGTTAGATTTTCCCACTTTCTCAATTACTTTTTCAATAGCACTATCTAATTTTGGACCATCAGAAAGACCTAATTTTTTAATTAAAAAGTTGTTTTTAACAGTAGCTAATTCTTTAGCATCAGAACCAGATACAGTTTCAGCATCATTTTTGTAGATTGAAGGACCAAGTCCTTTAGTAACCTTGGTTAATAAATCAGCATTAAAGCTAATACCTAAACTTTTCATAGCGCCTTGGTAAAGGGCTACCTTTTCATCGAATTTACTCATGAGTTGAATTTTTTGTTTTAACAATAGTATATTCAAATATATGAAATAATAATTAATTTTTAGAAATTTAATTGTGTTTCCAAATAATTTATTAAAAATTAATCAGTTAAGTGTTATTATCGTCAGTTTTTTTACATAAAATTTAATCAAATCGAATTAAATATGACAACTTGACATAAAAAATATAATGGCATAATCATTGACTATTTGTTGCTGTAAGTTTTAAAAATAAGTTTAAAAAATATAAAATTAAAATATAAGTTATGAGTAAAATTATAGGAATAGATTTAGGAACAACCAACTCTTGTGTTGCAGTAATGGAGGGTAACGATCCAGTGGTAATTCCTAATGCAGAAGGTAAAAGAACTACACCATCAATTGTTGCATTTATTGAAGATGGAGAAAGAAAAGTAGGTGATCCTGCAAAACGTCAGGCAGTTACAAATCCATTAAAAACTATTTATTCTATTAAACGTTTTATGGGTAATAAATACTCTGAATGTAAAATGGAAGCAGATAGGGTACCATATAAAGTTGTAAAAGGCGATAATAACACTCCACGTGTTGATATTGATGGAAGATTATATACTCCACAAGAAATTTCAGCTATGGTTCTTCAAAAAATGAAAAAAACTGCTGAAGATTATTTAGGAACAGAAGTAACTGAAGCTGTAGTAACTGTACCAGCTTACTTTAATGATTCCCAACGTCAAGCAACTAAAGAAGCTGGTGAAATAGCAGGTTTAAAAGTTAGTAGAATTATTAACGAACCAACCGCAGCAGCTTTAGCATATGGTTTAGATAAAAAAAGTGACGATGAAAAAATCGTAGTATTTGATTTTGGTGGAGGTACTCATGATGTATCTATATTAGAATTAGGTGATGGTGTTTTTGAAGTATTAGCTACAGATGGAGATACACACCTTGGTGGTGATGATGTAGATCAAAAAATTATAGATTGGTTAGCAGATGAATTTAATAAGGAAGAAAACATAGATTTAAGAAAAGACCCTATGGCTTTACAACGTTTAAAGGAAGCTGCCGAAAAAGCAAAAATTGAACTATCAGCTTCTGCTAGTACTGAAATTAATTTGCCTTATGTTACTGCTACAGCTACTGGACCAAAACACTTGGTTAGAACGTTGTCAAAAGCAAAATTTGAAAAATTAATTGATGATTTAGTTCGTAGAACTATCGAACCTTGTAAAAAAGCTTTAGAAGACGCTGGCTTAACTACTTCCGATATTAATGATATTATTTTAGTAGGTGGTTCAACTCGTATACCTGCAGTACAAGAAGCTGTAGAAAAATTCTTTGGTAAAGCACCTTCAAAAGGTGTAAATCCAGATGAAGTTGTAGCAGTAGGTGCTGCAATTCAAGGAGGTGTATTAACAGGTGATGTTAAAGATGTATTGTTATTAGATGTTACGCCTCTTTCATTAGGTATTGAAACTATGGGTAATGTAATGACTAAATTAATTGAAGCCAATACTACCATTCCAACTAAAAAATCACAAGTATTTTCAACTGCTGCGGATAATCAACCATCCGTAGAAATACACGTGTTACAGGGTGAAAGAGCAATGGCTGCAGATAATAAAACTATTGGGCGTTTTCATTTAGATGGAATTCCACCAGCACAAAGAGGAGTACCTCAAATTGAAGTAACCTTTGACATTGATGCAAACGGTATTATTCATGTTACAGCAGGTGATAAGGCAACTGGAAAAACCCAAGATATTAGAATTGAAGCTTCTTCTGGTTTAACTGAGGATGAAATTAAAAAAATGAAAGCAGATGCTGATGCAAATGCCGAAGCAGATAAAAAAGCGAAGGAAGTTGCTGAAAAAATTAACGGTGCAGATTCTATGATTTTTCAAACAGAAAAACAATTAAAAGAATTTGGAGAGAAATTATCTGCTGATAAAAAAACACCAATTGAAAGTGCTTTAGTAGAATTGAAAAAAGCTCATGAATCTAAAGACCTTGCTCAAATTGATGCTGCAATGGAAAAAATTAATGAAGCATGGAAAGCTGCAAGCGAAGAAATGTACAAAGCAGAACAAGATGGACAACAAGCTCAAGGAGCACCAACAGGTGATGCAGGTAATGCTGAACCTAAAAACGAAGGAGATAATGTAGAGGATGTTGACTTTGAGGAAGTAAAAGAAGATTAAAAATAACTTTTATTCTTATGTAAGGAGGCTGCCTGAAAAGTGTCATTCTGAATAAAAATGAAGAATCTCATAATTATCAAATTACTGGTAATTAGATAAATAAGATTTTTCGACTGAGCTCAAAATGACAATTGAAAACTTTTCAGACAGCCTCTTTTTTTTGTTTTATGAAATTTATTATGCGTGCATAATAATTACTATATTTGAAAAAAGAATTGACAATGGCTATCACAAAATTAACGGAACTTTTAAATATTAAATATCCAATTATTCAAGCTCCAATGTTTTTAGTATCTAACACTAAAATGGTTATTGAAGCTATGAGAAGTGGAATAGCAGGGAGCATTCCTGCATTAAATTATAGAACCGATAGGGATTTAAAAGAGGCTTTGCAAGAATTGAAAAAAGCTAAAGTAAAAGGAGGTTCATTTGGTTTTAATTTAATAGTTAATAAATCAAATGTTAAGTACAAGCATCAATTAGATATAATTTGTTCTGAAGGAACAGATTTTATTATTACTTCTTTGGGAAATCCTTCTGAAACTATAAAAAAAGCTCATGAAAAAAATATAAAAGTTTTTTGTGATGTAACCGATTTACAATTTGCTCAGAAAGTGGAAAGTTTAGGAGCAGATGCTATTGTAGCAGTTAACAATCTGGCAGGTGGTCACCGAGGTAATATTTCACCAAAAGAATTAATTACACAATTAGTTGAAAATTGTTCCATACCCGTGATTTCAGCTGGTGGAGTAGGATGTAAGGCAGATATTGATAGCATGTTAAGTTATGGAGCTGTTGGTGTTTCCGTTGGAAGCCCTTTTATTGCTTCTGAAGAAGCAAATGTTACAAAAGAATATAAACAAGCCTGTGTAGATTATGAAGCAAAAGATATTGTGGTTACCGAAAAAATTTCAGGAACACCTTGTACGGTTATTAATACACCGTATGTAGAAAAAATTGGCACCAAACAAACTTGGATTGAAAATCTTCTGAATAAAAACAAAAAATTAAAAAAATGGGTTAAAATGATAAGATTTTCTATAGGTATGAAAGCTACCCAAAATGCTGCTACTAAAGCTACGTATAAAACCGTTTGGGTTGCAGGACCGAGTATTGCACACACTAAAGCAATATTACCAGTACGTAAAATTATCGAGAATTTGATTAATTAATCAAATTATTAAGGGCAACTCCTAATTTTGGAAATTTGAATTTAAAACCTGTTTCTTTTATTTTTTCTGAAGAAACTCTGCTTCCTTCTAATAGCATTATAGCCATTTTTCCAAAGATTAATTTTAATAAAAAAGAAGGTATATTAGGTAGCCAAATAGGTTTGTTAAGTGTATTAGCTATTTCTTTAGTGAGCTGTTTATTAGTGCAATGATTAGGTGCAACGGCATTGTAAACGCCATTTAAACGAACATTTTCAATGGCATTAATGTACATTTCACATAGATCATCTATATGAATCCACGGAATATATTGATTTCCTTTACCAATAGGCGACCCGATTCCTAATTTTATAGGTTTACTAATTTTTTCGAATGCGCCTCCTTTTTTAGAAAATACAACACCAGTTCTTAAAATAACAGTTCTAATTTTAAGTTCCTTAAATTGAAAAGAGGCTTTTTCCCAATGTTTACAAACTTCACTTAAAAAATCGTTTCCAGATTCATCATTCTCAATGAATATTTTTTTTGAAGTGATAGCCCCATAATAACCAATTGCAGAAGCTGCTATAAATCCTTTTAAAGAAATTTTATATTCTTTTATTTTTTTAAATAATAAATTTGTTGAATTTATTCTACTATTAATAATAGTTTCTTTTCTTTTACTTGTCCATCGCTTGTCAGCTATTCCCGCTCCAGCTAAGTGTATTATAAAATCAATATTTTTAAAAGCATTTTTATCTATATAATTAGTGCTAATATTCCAGTAAAATTCATTTGGTTTTAATGATTTATTTCTACTTAAGATAGATACACTATAGCCATTAGCTACTAGTTTTTCAGTAATAGTTTCACCAATTAAGCCTCTGCCACCTGTAATTAAAATTTTTGCCATAAAAAAAATCAGTTATTTTGTATATTTAATTATTGCAAAATAACTGATTTTAAAGAATAAAACTATTAAATTTTAATTGTGTGCAATTTGACTTGCTAATTTAAATGGGGTAACATTATTCATTCCAATTTTTAAAGCTTTTTCATTTAAAGGGATTAAATGATGATAACGTTCTGGAAGCGATTTTTTAAGTCCGGCAAGAACATTTTCTAATTTAACTATTGGTTTAATTTTTAAAAATGCACCCATTACCACCATATTAAATATTTTTTTATTCCCCATTTCTGCAGCTAATTTGCTACCTTCAATTTGAAATATTTGAATATCAGTTCTTGTTGGGTGATGTGTAATTCCATTAGGGTCATAAACTAAAACACCATTAGGTTTTACAGATTTCTCAAATTTATCCATAGACTGTTGATTTAAAATAATGGCAGTATCGAATACTTTTAAATAAGGTGAACTTATTCTTTCATCACTTAAAATAACAGTTACGTTTGCAGTACCACCACGCATTTCTGGACCGTAAGAAGGCATCCAGCTTACTTCTTGGTCTTGCATTATGCCAGAGTAGGCTAAAATTTTACCCATAGAAAGTACACCTTGTCCTCCAAATCCAGCTATAATAATTTCTTCTGTCATAACTATATTATTTTAATTTACCATTTACTTTAATATCTCCTAAAGGATAATATGGAAACATATTATCTACCATCCATTCATTAGAATCATTTGGTGTCATTTTCCATCCTGAATTACAGTTTGAAACTATTTCAACAAATGAAACGCCTTTTTTTAATTTCAAGTTTTCAAAAGCTTGGCGTATTGCTTTTTTAGCTTTACGAGCATGCTTATGAGTATGAACTGCTTGTCTTGTAACATAATAGGTGCCTGGTAGTTGAGCTACTAGTTCTGTCATTTTTAAAGGAGATCCCATAGTTTTTATATCTCTACCAAAAGGGGATGTTGATGATTTCATGCCTTCTAAAGTTGTAGGAGCCATTTGTCCACCGGTCATTCCATAAATACCATTATTTATAAATATGATAACAATATTTTCACCTCTGTTACAGGCATGAATAGTTTCAGCAGTTCCAATGGCTGCTAAATCACCATCACCTTGATAGGTAAAAACATATTTTTTAGGCCAAGTTCTAGCAATTGCTGTTGCTACAGCAGGAGCACGTCCATGTGCTGCTTGTGTCATATCTATATTCATAAAATCATACGCTAAAACCGAACATCCAACAGGAGCAACACCAATAGTATCTTCTTGAATTCCCATTTCATCAACAACTTCCATAGTTAAATTATGGGCAGTTCCATGACCACAACCAGGACAATAAGACAATGGCGTGTCAGTCATTAGTTTTGTTTTACAAAATACTTGATTCTCTGGTTTTATGATGTTTAATACTTCCATTATTTATAATTTTTTGTTCTAAAGCTTCTAAAATTTCCTCTGGGGTATGAATAATTCCTCCTGTTCTTCCAAAATGTTCTACGGGTACTTTAAACTCAACAGAGAGTCTAACGTCTTCTACCATTTGACCAGCATTTAATTCTACACTTAGCACTCCTTTTACTTGGTCTGTTAATTCAAATAATTGTTTTTTAGGAAAAGGAAATAAGGTTATTGGACGCAATAATCCAACTTTAATTCCTTTAGCTCTTGCCATTTCAACTGCTTTTTGTGAAATTCTAGCACTTGAACCATAAGCAACAATTAAATATTCTGCATCATCGCAATTAATTTTTTCAAAACGAAGATCTTCATTTTCCATTTGTTCATATTTTTTCATTAATCTATGAACTCTAGCTTCCATTTTTTCAGATTGTAAATCAAGTGAAGTTATTATATTTCGTTCTCTATCTTTGGTTTTGCCAGTTGTAGCCCAGCTTCCACATTCTTTAATCAGTTCTTCATCAGTTCTGCGTTGTTTTTGTGGTTTTAATTCCACTTTTTCCATCATTTGACCAATTAAACCGTCAGATAAAATAAGTACTGGCGCTCGATATTTAAATGCTATGTCAAATGCATCTTCTACAAAATCAGACATTTCTTGAACGGATGATGGAGCAAGTACATACAATTTATAATCGCCATGACCGCCACCTTTAACCGATTGAAAATAATCTGCCTGTGAAGGTTGAATAGTTCCTAAACCTGGTCCTCCACGAACTACATTAACTATTACTGCAGGTAATTCAGCTCCAGCTAAATATGAAATTCCTTCTAATTTTAAAGAAATTCCAGGGCTGGATGAAGAAGTCAATACTTTTTTTCCTGTGCTAGCTGCGCCATAAACCATGTTAATGGCAGCTATTTCACTTTCTGCTTGTAAAACAACCATTCCTGTACGTTTTTCAGGTTGTTCATTCATTAAATATTCTATTAACTCTGTTTGTGGGGTAATTGGGTAACCAAAATACGCATCTGCACCTGCTCTAATAGCAGCTTCAGCTAACGCTTCGTTTCCCTTCATTAATTTTAATTCTGACATGTTACTACGTTTTAAATTATGCTGAAACTTTTACTCTATAAACGGTTATTGCTCTATCAGGGCAAACTATTGCACAGTTTGTGCAACCGGTACAAGCTTCAGGATTTTCCATATAGGCGTAAGGATACCCTTTACGATTAACTTCTTTGGACATACTAATAACGTTGTCTAGACATACAGGTATGCATACCTCACAGCCTTTACAAACTTCAGTATCTACAACTATTGCTCCTTTTACTTTTGCCATTTTAATAATTTTAATGGTGATTACTACATTGTAATTTAATTATTTTCAAAGATACTACGAAAACGTTATCGAAACTATGATATTTGTCAATCCAAAGTTAAAATCCATTTTTAGAAAAATTTAAATATGATTTATTGTTTTGTTAATTAAAAAAATATTTTTATCTTTGACTGACTATTCAGTCATAAAATAAAAAATATAAATGTCACCACGTACTGAGCAACAATTTGAAGAAATAAGACGCACTAATGAAAAAATAATATTAGAAGCTTCTTTATCTCTTTTTGCAGAAAAAGGGTACAATAGTACTTCAATGGATTCTATTGCCAAGAAAGCAAAAATTTCAAAAGGTAATTTATATAACTATTTTGAAAATAAAGAAGCATTACTTAAGGATGTTTTACGCTATGGATTGGATGAATGTTTAGCTTATTTTACAGTTATAAATTCCAAATTATTGACTGAAGATGATTTTAAAAAGGCGATATATACCAATTTTGAAATGATAAAAGCCAATGAATCCTTTTGGAAATTATATTACAATTTAGTTACACAACCTCAAGTTCAAGATTTATTCAGTAAAATATTTCTACCTTTTTTAGAAGAGTTCATGAAGATATTTGAAACATATTTTGAAAATAAAGGCGATGAACATCCATTTGAAACAGCATTGCTTTTAGGAAGTACTCTTGACGGTATTTCGCTTGGATATATAATGATGGGTAAGACCTATCCGCTTGACGGAGTAATAAAAAAATTGATTGAAAAATTTAAATAAGTATATCATGAAATTTAAAACTGTTTTTTTTATTGTTTTATTTTTTGGATTCCACTCCATAAAAATGGTAGCTCAACAAAAGCTAACTGCCACAGAAATTATTCAAAAAGCAGATGATTTAATTAGAGGTAAAACAAATACGTCTGTTGTAGAAATGGAAATTATTAGACCAACTTGGAAACGTACAATTGGGATAAAAAGTTGGGGAAAAGGTCAAGATTATTCTATGACATATATTACAGCTCCAGCTCAAGATAAAGGTCAGGTTTTTTTAAAATTAAAATCTAATATGTGGAATTATATTCCGGCTATTGGCAGAATGATTAAAATTCCAGCGTCAATGATGTCACAAGGTTGGATGGGATCTGATTATACTAATGATGATATTTTAAAGGAAAGTTCAATAGTGGTAGATTATAATCATAAATTAATTGATGAAGAATTAGTTAATGGCTATAAAACCTATAAAATTGAAATGACACCAAAAGAAAATGCTGCGGTAGTTTGGGGAAAAGTAATAATGTGGATAATTAAAGGAGATTTTATTGAACTCAAAACCGAATTTTATGATGACAATAACATTTTAGTTAAAAGCGAATTGAGTTTTGATTTTAAAAAAATGGATGGGAGATTAATTCCAACCAGAATAGAAATTGTTCCGGCAAATGAAGATGGTAAAAAAACGGTTCTGTATATTAAAGAAATGAAATTTAATATAAATTTACCTGCTAATTTTTTTTCACAACAAAACATGAAACGCGTACACTAATTGTGTAAATAGTAAATAAGATGCTTACAATTTTAAAATTAGCTTGGAGAAATATTTGGCGTAACAAACGTAGAACAACTATTACCATTGCATCTATTATGTTTGCGTTGTTTTTCGCAATAATTATGCGTGCATTTCAAATTGGCTCTTATGTTAAAATGAAACAAAATGCAGTTGAATCGTATTCAGGTTATTTTCAAGTTCATAAAAAAGGGTATTGGAATGATAAAAATATCAATGCCGTTTTTGGAATGCCAGAAGATAGCATTGAAAAACTGGCCGAAAATCCAAAAATAAAAGTAATTATTCCAAGATTAGAATCGTTTTCTTTGGCTTCTTCCGGTACCATTTCAAAAGGTGTAGTTGTAATGGGAATTGACCCTGAAAAGGAAAATGAAATGACCAAAATTAAAACCTATTTAAAAGAAGGAAGTTTTATAAACTCAACCGATAATTCAATTTTGGTTGCTAGTGATTTGGCTAAATTTTTGAATGTAAAAGTGAATGATACGTTGGTTTTATATTCATCAGGTTACCATGGTTCAACTGCTGCGGGTTTGTTTCCAGTAAAAGGAATATTAAAATTACCGATGCCTGAAATGAATAATAGCACACTGTATATGCCAATTATAGCCGCCCAAAATTTCTTTTCTACAGAAAATCAATATACAGGATTAATTTTTGATTTGTATTCAATTAATGATGCGCCAATTGTTGAACAAACCATTTCTAAACAACTCAATTTAAATAAATATGAAATTATAGATTGGCAGGTAATGAATAAAGATTTACTGCAAATGATTGCTTCAGATAATGCCGGTGGAATTATTATGATTGCTATTTTATATTTGGTTATTGCTTTCGGAATTTTTGGAACTGTTTTAATGATGACTTCTGAACGTATTCGCGAATTTTCTGTAATGATTGCCATTGGTATGCAAAAGGCTAAATTAATTTGGGTAGTTATTTGGGAATTAGTACTCATTATTTTTATAGCAGTATTCGCAGGTATTTTATTAAGTTTACCAGTGTTAATCTATTTTTATTACAATCCTATTCAATTTACCGGTGAAGCAGTTCAAGCAATGAAAAATTTTAATTTTGAACCAGTGATGCCAGTTGCAATCAACATACAATTATTTGTAAATCAAGCTATCGCTATTATTTTAATAAGTATGTTAGCGATGATGTATCCTATGTTGAAAATAAAAATATTAAAAGTTGTTCAAGGCTTAAAATCATAATTACTATGGCTATGTTATTTAAAATTGCCTGGAGAAATATTTGGCGAAGTAAGCTCAGAAGTACAGTTGTAATTTTTGCAATTGCTTCTGGTTTAGTTGGTGGTTTAGGTGCCTCGGCTTGGATGAACGGTATGGCTAAACAACGTGTTAAAAATTCTTTCGATTTTCAAATTGCTAATATTCAATTGCATAATCCGAATTTTGCGGTGAATTTAGATGTAAAAAAAACAATTGACAGTGTCAATCAAAAAATTGCAGTTATAAAAAAGATAAATGGAATCAAAGCTGTTACTGAACGATTAAAGATTTCAGGAATGGCTTCAACTGCTAATAAAAATTTAGGAGTTACTATTATTGGTGTAAACCCAAAAAGTGAAAAAGAAGTTTTTACTTTGTATAAAACAATTGATGCTGTTTCAGGAAATTTCTTTGATACGCAAACAAAAAACGGAATTGTTATTTCAAAGGCATTAGCAAAGAAATTAAAAGTAAAACTGCATGCTAAAATTGTGCTAACATTTCAGGATTTTAATGGTGAACTAACAGGTGCTGCATATAAAATTATTGGGTTATTTAAAACCAGTGATAGTAATTGGGATAAATCGAATGTATTTGTAGAAAATGCTAATTTTAGATCCGTTTTAGGAGTTCCAGCTAATGAATATCATGAAATAGACATCACTTTAAATGATTATGAACAAGCTCCCATTATTTCAAAGAAAATTCAACAAAAATTTCCTGCCGTTTTGAGTGAAGATTGGGCACAAATAGATCCGTATAACAGTTTGTTAAACAATTTTATGGGTGTCATGATGGGCGTTTTTATGCTTATTATTTTAGGTGCTTTGGGTTTTGGAATTGTAAATACCATGTTGATGGTAATTTTAGAACGTACCAAAGAATTAGGTATGTTAATGGCGATTGGATTAAATAAACGAAAATTATTCATAGTTATTATGTTAGAAACCACTATGTTATCGCTAGTTGGCGCTTTTATTGGCGAGTTAATAAGTATGTTTTTAATACGGTATTTTGGTGTTGTAGGAATAGATTTATCATCTATGCAACAAGGTCTCGAATCTGTAGGTTATAGTGCCATAACCTATCCAAGTTTAGAATTTATAAGATACGTGCAAATTACAATTATGGTTATAATTACTGGAATTTTGGCGTCAATTTATCCTGCTTTAAAAGCATTAAAATTGGATCCTGCGGAAGCACTCCGAACTGTTTAACAAAAAAATCACATCAAATGAGTGTTATTAAAATATCGAATCTTACTAAAACATATAGCGAAACGCAAGTTCCTGTTCACGCTGTAAACGGTATATCATTAACTATTGAAAAAGGTGAATTTACTGCTATAGTTGGACCTTCAGGTTGTGGAAAAACTACACTTATGAATATGATTGGAGGTTTGGAAATACCAACTTCAGGGAGTGTTGAAATAAATGGTTTGGATATTTCAAAGTTAAAATCAAATGAATTAATCAATTTTAGATTGCATAATATTGGTTTTATTTTTCAATCGTATAATTTAATTCCTGTGCTCACTTCAAAAGAAAACGTGTCCTTTATTATGCAACTTCAAAATAGACCAAAAAATGAAATTGAGCAACGTACCATACAATTGTTACAATCAGTTGGATTAGGTGATAAGCTTAACAGTAAGCCAAATCAAATGTCAGGAGGAGAGCAACAACGTGTTGCAGTGGCTAGAGCATTGGCTTCAAAACCGAAATTTGTGTTGGCAGATGAACCAACTGCTAATTTAGATTCTAAAGCAACATCGCAATTGCTGGATATTATGAAAAAATTAAATGAAGAAGAAAACATCACATTTATATTTGCAACTCACGATAAGCGCGTAGTGGATAAAGCACGCCGAATTATTACGCTTGAAGATGGAAAAGTAATTTCTGATAAAGTTATTAAGTAAATTCAAAAAATATATATAGATTCTTTTAAAAAACTAAAAATGGAAATGAAAGTTTTAAAGAGAAATTTAGATGAAGCAAAAATCAAAAAAGAATTTAAAAAAGTTTTATGGTTTTATGATTTTTGGGGGAGCTTAACTGAAAGCAAAGCTGCAAAAAAAGTTCTTAAATTGGCTGATATAAAAAATGGAAATGCCGTTTTAGATGTTGCTTGTGGTACTGGCGAAATGTTAAAAAAAATTATTAAACTGAATCCTGAAGGAGAAAATACAGGAATAGATATTTCGCCAGATATGATAGCTAAGGCAAGAAAAAAATTAGCCAAACAAAATCAAAATAATCTTATGTTAGAGGAAGGGAATGCTTTAAATCTTAACTTTAAGGATAATTCATTTGATATTCTAATTAATAACTACATGGTAGATTTAATGCCAATAGAATCTTTTAACAAAATAGCAAGCGAATTTTATAGAGTATTAAAACCAAAAGGGATAATTGTTATGTCTACCTTCTCTTTTGGCACAAAGAGAATTCACAGATTTTGGTATTGGGTAGCTAAACGATTTCCTGACCTTTTAACAGGTTGTAGACCTGTATCATTTAAAGACTATCTAATTAAAGTAGGTTTTGAAATTGAAAAAAATATTGAAATTAGTCAGAATACATTTCCATCAAAAATTATTAAAGCCAGAAAAATAGACAAAACAACTAAAAACACTTGACACAATAACAACTAAAATTCAGGGTGAGTTTTTGGTGCATTCAAACAATAATTTATGTTTAAACATATACACATATTTCTGTTATTAACTTTTGTTTTTCCAATAGTAATCACTGCTCAAAATAATTTAATATTAAAAGGCTATGTAAAAGGGTTGTCTTCTCTTCAATTTTCTAATAATACTAAATCATTTGCTGAAAATATCATTCATAATCGCATCGATTTTGATTGGTATGCATCTCAAAAATTAACTATAACAGCCGGATTAAGAAATCGTATTATTTTTGGAAGTTTTATAAATCAAATTCCGGATTATGGTAATTATTTAGGAAAGGATTCTGGGTTTTTAAATTTAACAGCTATTTGGTTAAATAAAAGTTCAGTTGTTGGAATTTCACAATTCGACAGACTTTTTGTTAATTATACCGTAGGAAAAATTGAAATTTCATTAGGAAGGCAGCGTATTAATTGGGGACAAGCTTTTGTTTGGAACCCAAATGATTTGTTTAACACCTATTCGTATTTCGATTTTGATTATGAAGAAAAACCGGGAAGTGATGCCTTGCGAATGCAATATTATTTGAATGAAACGAGTAAAATAGAATGGACAACTGCAATTGATAATCGTAAAAAAGTTACTTCTGCCTTATTATATAAATGGAATACACATGGTTATGATATTCAGATGTTAACGGGTGTTTATTCCCAAACCGATTGGGTGGTTGGAGCAGGTTGGTCAGGAAGTATAGCTGGTGGAGGTTTTAATGGTGAATTCACGTATTTCCATCCAATTACAACTTCTGAAAGTAGTAATCGGTTAACAGCAGTAATTCATTACGATTATACCTTTAAAAATTCGTTGAGTTTACAATTTGAAACGTTGTACAATGGTTTTGGAGATCATACAAACAGCAGTTCTTTAGAATCTTTTTCTTTAATGAGTTTAAATGCTAAAAATTTATTTCCTGCTAAAACAGCTTTTTTTGGAAGCACTTCCTATAATGTAAGCCCTTTATTAACAGCAATGCTTTCTGGAATGATTGGTAAAAGGGGTGACTTTTTATATGTTGGGCCAACACTAACATATTCACTTGCAAATAATAAAGAATTATCAGTTGTAGCTCAATTGTATCAACTTAAAAATGATGCTGTAACTATGCAATCTACTTTTGGTGGGTCTGTTTTTGTGCGATTAAAATGGGCGTTTTAAATAAAAAAATTAATATAAAGATTTATATTTAGTTGGATTAGCCTCGTGCATTACACTATAAATTGCTTCAAAAATAGTTTCGTGGTTTGGTTTAGAAAAATAATCGCCATCTGTACCAAAAGCAGTTCTGTGACTTTTGGCTGTTAAAGTAATAGGTTTACTATCTAAAAACTGATATGCATTTTGTTTCTCTAAAATTTCTTGCAATAAATAAGCGGATGCTCCACCAGAAACATCTTCATCAATAATTATTAATCGATTTGTTTTTTGTATACTTTTTACAACATCATGATTTAAATCGAAAGGCAATAAACTTTGTACATCAATTAACTCCATATTAATTTCAACTTGCTGTAATTTAGTGTTAACTTCTTCTACTAATTTTAGGGTTGAGCCATAGGAAACTACAGTAATATCAGTACCTTTTTTTATAATTTCTACTTCACCAATCGGCGTTTTAAATTCCCCAAGATTATTAGGTAACTTTTCTTTTAATCGATATCCATTTAAATTTTCAACAACTAAGGCAGGTTCATCACATGCTAACAACGTATTGTAAAATCCGGCAGCTTTTGTCATATTTCTAGGAACTAATATATTCATTCCTCGTAATAAATGTACAATTGCTCCCATTGGTGAACCTGAATGCCAAATACCTTCTAATCTATGTCCGCGAGTTCTAACAATTAATGGTGCTTTTTGTTTACCAACCGTTCTATAATGTAGGGTTGCTAAATCGTCACTCATTATTTGTATTGCATACAATAAATAATCTAAATATTGAATTTCTGCAATTGGGCGTAATCCACGTAACGCCATTCCAATACCTTGCCCAATAATAGTGGCTTCTCTTATGCCTGCATCGGCAACACGTAATTCTCCATATTTTTCTTGTAAACCAACTAAACCTTGATTTACATCGCCAATTTTACCAGTATCTTCTCCAAAAATGAGTAAGTTTTTATGATTACTAAAAAGTATATCAAAATTTTCTTTTAAAATTAATCTGGCATCTACTAATTTGGCATTTTCGTTATAAGTAGGCTTTACTTCAGAAATGGAGCTCACTTTTTGTTCAGAGCTACTATAAAGATGCGAATCAAATTTTGGTTGTTCCGATTTAATATAATCGGTGAGCCAGTTTTGTAATTCACGTTTTATATTTGAATCTTCATTTATGGTATAAATAATGGCATTTTTGGCAGCAGCAATTATATCTTTTCTAGAAGGATCAATTTCATTTATTAAATCGGTTCTTAATTTTAAAACAAACGCTTTGTTTTTGCTGGTGTTAGCAATTTTTTCGAGTAACACAGCAACTTCTTTTCTTTTTTCTAAAATAGGATTTAAAAATGCATTCCAAGCATTTCTTTTCGCTTCTCTAACTTCCTTTTTAGCTTCCTTTTCTATTTCAATTATTTCATCTTCGGAGTCTACAATTTTTAAAGAGTTACCGTTTTCATCGTTTAAATCAAATTCTAAAATCCAATCTCTTAATTTTGAATTACAATCGTTTTGTTTTTCATAAATTAAACGTTCTTTGTCTTTGTATCTTTCATGTGAGCCTGAAGTTGAATGCCCTTGAGGTTGTGTTAAATGTCTAACATGAATTAATACAGGAACATGTTCTTCTCGTGCAATTTTAGCAGCTCTTGCGTAAACATCAATTAAATTTGGGTAATTAAAACCTTCTACTGCAAAAATTTCATATCCTTTTTCACTTTCTGTTCGTCGAAAACCTTCTAAAATTTTTGAAATATTTTCTTTAGTGGTTTGATATTTTGCAGGTACAGAAATTCCGTAATCATCATCCCAAACACTTATTACCATTGGAACTTGTAAAACTCCGGCGGCATTAAAAGTTTCAAAAAACAAACCTTCTGAGGTGCTTGCATTTCCAATAGTTCCCCATGAAATTTCGTTTCCATTATTTGAAAATATCGGATTTTTAAGTCCATCAACTTCTCTATAAATTTTAGAAGCTTGTGCAATTCCAAGCATTCTAGGCATTTGACCAGCCGTTGGCGAAATATCGCTACTAGAATTATATTGTTCTGTTAAATTTTTAAATTGACCGTGATTGTCTAAACTATGCGTGGCAAAATGACCTCCCATTTGCCTTCCACCAGACATTGGGTCGTCTTCAATACTTGGATTAGCGTATAAACCAGCGAAAAATTGTTCGGGAGAAAGTTCTCCAATTGCCATCATAAAAGTTTGATCTCTATAATAACCCGATCTAAAATCTCCTTTTTTAAAGGCTTTTGCCATGGCTAATTGTGGCACTTCTTTTCCATCGCCAAAAATACCAAATTTAGCTTTGCCAGTTAAAACTTCTCTTCTCCCTAAAATACTACATTCTCTACTTACAACAGCTAATTTATAGTCATTTAAAACCTCTTTTTTAAATTGGTGAAAGGAAAGTTGTTTCGTATTTGTTGTTGAAGTAGCAGCCATAAATTTTAATTTTTTTAGTACTGCAAACTTACAATTTTTATATGATTTTTAAAAATACTATAATAAAACTTAAATATGTGGAATTATATTGAAAATAATCCAGTAAATATGTAAATAATTTAATAAATATAAAATTTTAGGAGAGCTATCGTAAAAATCAGAAAAATCCTCTTCTAATAAAATTATAGATTTTTTTAGGTTGAATTTCTAAAACAAACCTAATTTTTGAACTATAACTCGGTTGGCCAAGTTCCCATCCTAAGTTTGAATGGAAAGGAAAATAAATTTCTAAAATATCTTGAATAAAATTTAAACGAATACCATTTTCATGAGCAAAATACACTTTTGAGTTTTTGTTTTTTACAAAGCCAACATCGTTATAAACTTCAATCCATCTCCAAATACCAATACTGGCATTAAATGTAGATAACCATTCATTAGCGTAAGGAACTTCCAATTTAGACTTAAATCCACCTTCATTAATAATAATTTGTTGGCTAAAAATTCCTGATGTTTCCGATCTTCCTAAATAATTATATTGAAATAAATAATCCGTTGGTCTGTCTAATGCAAAATTGAAATAAGTGGACTCCGTTTTATTAGATAAAAATACTCCTGCAAAAAATCTGAAATCGAACTGCCTGTTTGTATCCGTTAGTTTTCGATATCTAGCCGTTAATGAAACTTTACTAAATTTATTGGCTATCTGGATTCCTGTAGATAAGCGGATATCTTCAATAATTGCAGGTTTGGCATAACCATAACTTAAGTTAAATACATTGTATTTATTGGTTTCTAAAGGCAAAGTTTGAGTTGGAGATTTTTCTCTATCAATCATTGTAAAAGAGGCTAATAATGCATTGCTACTAACATCTCTTAAATTTTTACGTTTAAATTGTACTAAAACGTATGGATTTAAGCTATTATAGGTTAAATTGTTATCATAATGATAATTACTTCCGAATAAACCAATAGCAAGTTTGTTTACATTTTTATTTTCAGGTAAATATTCATAATTCATAGAATAATGCCCAGAAAAAGTTTTACTTTTTGTGCTATAAGAAGGAATAACTTTATACGTAAAGTGTTTTTTTAAGATCGTTTTATTAGAGATTGCTAGCCCAAGTATGGCTCCGTCATAATAGTTAAATCGGAAAACGGGAGTGTAAAATAACTCGTTATAATATGGATTTTCAATATCCTTCAGAAATTTAACTTGCAAAGGTCTATTTAAAATGCTTTTATCAATGTTTTTCCAGTTATTTTTTAAATTACATTCGGGTAATAAAGATTCATAATTTAGCGACAGCCTATTAAATCCATCTTTTGGAATGGTTATTTTAGTAATAGAATCAATATTTGTAAGCCATTTTCTATATTTAATTTCCTTATCTTTTATACCATACAATTCAATTGGTGTTGTAAATTTTCTTTTATTTATAATGGTTACTTCTAAGGAATCTTTTTTTCGAGTAATTCTTTTAATAGTATAATCTATTTTTTTATTGGTGTTTAAATAATCCTTTTTAAACCATTGAATATCTTTTTTAGTTTTTATAAAATTAAAAAATAAGTTACTAGCTGTTTTTTTATTTGCGTATGTTTTTGAAAAATTTACAATTGCAGTATCAATTTTGTTATCTCCTAAATAATGATTTAAGTATAGCAGCCCAATACCAGCCTTATATTTGTTGGTTATTTTTCTGTTAAAATTTGATAAAGAATCTGCTTGCATAGTTAATGCTTGATCTAAATTTTTACGAGCAGCAAATTGATATACGAAGTTATATTTTTGGTTGAAATTAATTTTAGCTAAATTAAAATTGCGAATTCCCCAAAGTTTTGATGCGCTCCCAATAGCTTTAATTTCAGGATAATATTTTTCAACATATTTAATCATTAAATAGGTTTGCAAGCCATTAGCCAACCAAGTATCTTTTCTGGGGTTAAATAAAAAAGTACTATTAATATATTTTTCTGTAAGGACTTTAAACATTTTAATATCCCATTCAAAAGTATCGCTAAAAGGAGCTATAAATGATGGAAGTTGATTAAATCCATAGATAGGATTTTTATCGTAATCTGCTTTATTAATTAATATTTTTTTATGAGGAAAATTTCCTAAATAGTGTTGAATGAATTCTAATTCTCTATTCAATATTTCCGTTTTAATAGGAATTTTAAGTTTGTAAGAATTAAGATTAGTGCTAATTTTAACAGGTGTTGATTTGAAGGAAATAAAATCCTTTAAAGAGTTTATGTTTAATTCTACATCTAATCTGTTTTTTCCAGACAAAGAATAAACATTTTCATTGTTTTGTGTGGTAAATGTACTTGGTAAATTACTGTGAATTTCAAAATTTTCTGGAACTGCAAATGTGATTTGATAGTTGGTAAAATTTTGATATAAATCATCCATATTTAAATTGGAATACGTTTGCCAAGTTTTATCAAAAATTGCAGGAGCTAAATACCAATATCGTAAATTAAAATTAGTATCAGAAAAACCATATCCAGTAAATTTTAAATTAGGTAATTTAACCGTATATTTTGTTGTTATTAAAACTGAATCTTTAGGTTTTAAAGGTGTATTTAATAGTACCTTTAAAATGTCTGGATTTTTATCGGTAATTTCCCAATTAACATCTTTATTTGAAACCGATAGAGAATAAATATTTGTGTTTCCTCTATTTTTATCGGAAGCAAAATGAAATGATTTTTTATAGTTTTCAACAAATCGTTTTGCCAAAGGAGTGTTTTTATCTTTGTAAGCGTTTGCCCAGTTATGAAAATAAATTTCGTTAAAAACAACATTTGATTTATTATAAAAAACAGTTTTTTGAGTAATATCAATTTCATTGGTTAATACATTTAATGTTGCATTAATATCAATAGAATTGTTTTGAGAAATAGATTTCTGAATACAAAAAATAAATAAAATAAAGGATGCTAAAATGTATTTCTTCAAACTTGGGGTTTTTAAAAATTCGGACTAAAATTATATTTATTATAAAATGCATCAATAACTTCTAAAACTTCATTTTCAGTATTTACCACTGAGAAAAGATTTAAATCTTCTTTACTGATATTTCCTTGTTCAATTAGTGTGTTTTTAATCCAATCTAACAATGGTTCCCAAAAATTTATACCTACTAAAATAATTGGGAATTTTCCAATTTTTTTGGTTTGAATTAGGGTAATCGCTTCAAATAATTCATCCATAGTTCCAAATCCACCGGGCATGGCAACAAATCCTTGAGAATATTTAGTAAACATTACTTTCCGTACAAAAAAGTAATCAAAATCTAATACTTTATCATCATCTATATAAGAGTTTTCATGCTGTTCATGAGGTAATTCTATATTCAATCCTACCGATATTCCGCCACCACGTTTTGCGCCTTTATTACCAGCTTCCATAATTCCGGGACCACCACCAGTTATAATTCCGTAACCATGTTTGGTAAGTTTATAAGCAATATTTTCGGCTAATTTATAATATTTGTGATCTGGTTTTGTTCGCGCTGAACCATAAATGGTAACGCAAGGACCAATTTTACTTAAACGCTCAAAACCTTCTACAAATTCGGCCATAATTTTAAAAATTGCCCAAGAGTCATTGGTTTTAACTTCGTTCCAAGTTTTTTGTTTAAACTTTTCACGAATTTTATTTTCTTCGTTTTTTGTCATTTTTATAATTTTTAAAAAAAGGAATGGCTAAGTTAATTCTTTTTTTAAAAACTTGGCTGTGTAGCTTTTATTGTGTTTAATAATTTCTTCGGGAGTTCCTTGACAAACAACGGTTCCGCCTTTTTTTCCGCCTTCCATACCAATATCAATAATATAATCTGCTAATTTTATTACATCTAAATTATGTTCAATTACTAAAACGGTATTTCCTTTATTGGTTAATTTATTTAGCACTTCCATAAGTACTCTTATATCTTCAAAATGGAGTCCAGTAGTGGGCTCATCCAAAATATAAAAAGTATTTCCAGTATCTTTTTTTGATAATTCTGATGCTAACTTTATTCGTTGAGCTTCACCACCTGATAACGTTGTAGATTGCTGACCTAATGTAATATATCCTAAACCTACTTCTTGTATAGTTTTTAATTTTCTATAAATTTTAGGAATATTTTCAAAAAATTGTACCGCAACATTAATCGTCATATTAAGAATATCTGAAATAGATTTTCCTTTATATCTAATTTCTAAGGTTTCTCGGTTAAATCGTTTTCCTTGACAGGTTTCACATGCTACATGAACATCAGGTAAAAAATTCATTTCAATTACTTTAACTCCTGCGCCTTGGCAAGTTTCGCACCTTCCACCTTTAACATTAAAAGAAAATCTTCCGGGTTTGTAACCTCTAATAGATGCTTCATTTGTTTTGGCAAATAGTGCACGAATTTCACCAAAAACGCCCGTATAAGTTGCCGGATTAGAACGAGGAGTTCTTCCGATAGGAGATTGGTCTATAGCAATAACTTTATCTATATGGTTTAGCCCTTCAATATTTTTATAAGACATTGGTTTTTTAACACCTCTATAAATATGTTTATTTAAAATTGGATATAAAGTTTCATTAATTAATGTAGATTTTCCACTTCCAGAAACACCAGTAACACAAATCATTTTCCCTAAAGGAAAACTAACCGTTACATTTTTTAGATTGTTACCAGTTGCACCATATAGTGTAATTTGATGTCCGTTTCCATCTCTGCGAAATTTTGGAACTTGAATTGTTTTTGTTCCGTTTAAGTAATCAGCTGTCAGGGTTTTATGACTTTTTAATTGCTGAAAATTTCCTTCACTAACAATCTCTCCGCCATGCATACCGGCTCCAGGACCAATATCTAACACAAAATCGGCATGCTCAATCATTTCTTTATCGTGCTCAACAACAATTACAGAGTTACCAATGTCGCGTAAGTTTATTAAGGAATTAATCAATTTCTGATTATCTTTTTGGTGTAATCCTATACTTGGCTCGTCTAAAATATAAAGTACCCCAACTAATTGCGAACCAATTTGTGTAGCGAGTCTAATTCGTTGGGCTTCACCACCAGATAAGGATTTAGAACTTCTATCTAATGTTAAATATCCTAAACCAACATCTAATAAAAATTGAATACGAGTTCTAATTTCTTTTAAAATTTCAGAAGCAATTTTTAATTGCCTGTCAGATAATTTTTCTTCAATTTTAGAAAACCATTTGGCTAATTCTTGAATATCTAAATGTGCAAGATCAGATATGTTTTTATTATTTATTTTAAAATATAAAGCTTCTTTTTTGAGTCGATTTCCATGACACGTTTCACAAGGAATTTCATCCATAAAATTATTAGCCCAACGTTTTATAGCATTACTTTCACTATGTTTATATTGATTTTCAATAAATTTAATAATACCCTCAAAATCTATTTCATAATTACGGGTAATTCCCATCGTTTTTGATGCAATTTCAAACTTTTCGTTACCACCATTTAAAATGATATCTAATGCTTTTTTTGGAATTTCAGAAATAGGATCGGTTAATTGGAAATTGTAACGTTCAGCAATTAGCTGAAGCTGTTTAAAAATCCAGCTATTTTTTTGCTCTCCTAATGGAACAATTCCACCATTTTTTATCGAAATGCTAGTATCAGGAATTATTTTTTTGGTATTTACTTTGTTATTTCTTCCCAATCCGTTACAGGTGTTACATGCGCCTTTTGGAGAATTAAATGAAAAAGTATTTGGTTCAGGATTTGGGTAGGAAATACCAGTATCAGGACACATTAAATCTCTACTGAAATATCTTGGAGTTTTAGAATTTTGTTCAATTAGCATAAGTACATTATCACCTGAATATAAAGCAGTTGTAATAGTTTCTTCCAATCGTTTCACAGAAGATTCAATTACTAATAAACGATCAATAACAATTTCAATATCATGAGTTTTGTAACGATCTAATCGCATTCCTCTTTCCAATTCTTTTATTTCCCCATCTACTCTAACACGAACAAATCCTTGCTTGCTAATTTGTTCAAATAATTCTCTATAATGTCCTTTTCTAGATTTTACGATGGGAGCCAAAATCACAATTTTTTTTCCATCAAATTCAGTTATAATTAAATTTTTGATTTGCTCATCGCTATAGCTAACCATTTTTTTATTGGTATTATAGGAATAGGCATCTGAAGCTCTTGCAAATAGGAGTCTTAGAAAATCATAAATTTCAGTAATAGTCCCTACGGTAGAACGCGGACTTTTATTAGTGGTTTTTTGCTCAATAGAAATTACAGGAGAAAGCCCTTCAATTTTATCTACATCTGGTCGTTCAAGTCCTCCTAAAAATTGCCTTGCATAAGCTGAAAAAGTTTCAATATATCTTCGTTGACCTTCCGCATATATGGTGTCAAATGCTAGGGAAGATTTTCCGCTTCCACTTAAACCAGTAATTACTACTAATTTTTCTCTAGGAATTCGTACATCAATATTTTTCAAGTTGTGTACTCGTGCTCCAAAAACTTCTATATATTCTTCGTTAGCTGCCATTCAATTTTTTGCAAAAACGCAAAGTTAGAAAAATGAAACCATAATTTAAGGTAATGTGGGTGTCTTATTTTGAAAATTAGTATATTGCGTTAAAAATATACTCTTTTGAAATATATAGAATCTTTACGTCATTTTTTTGAAAAACATGGGTTTGCCGTTTCCTCAAGGTTTGCCGATAGGCTTGGTATGAAAGTGTCGGATGTACGATTATTTTTTATTTACATATCGTTTGTTACCCTCGGATTTTCATTTGGAATTTACTTAACATTGGCTTTTTTATTACGTTTAAAAGATATGATTTATACCAAACGAAGTTCTGTTTTTGATTTATAATAAGCTATGATTGTAAAAACAAAATTACGAATATCATTATTGTTATTAGCAATTGTAATAACTATTGGTGTAGTAGGTTATATAATTATTTCCAACGAAACTTTTATTGATTCGTTATATATGACCATAATTACCATGTCAACAGTTGGTTTTGGTACGCTTCACGAATTAAATCAAACAGAAAAATTATTTACCATTATTTTAATCATATTGAGTATTGGCGTATATGGTTATTCGGTAACTGCATTGACAGAATATTTAGCAAATGATAATTTTTTTCAACTTTTAAAATATAAAAAGATGCAACAAAAAATTCAGAAATTAAAGAATCATACTGTTGTGTGTGGCTACGGGCGCAATGGTAGGCAAGCAGTATTAAAACTTAAAATATTTAATATGCCATATATTGTTGTTGAAAAAAATAAAGAAATATTAAGAGAATTGGAAAATAACGATATTCTTTATGTTGAAGGTGATGCCACAGATGATGAAACACTTAACAATGCTGCAATTATCAACGCAAGTAGCTTAATTACTGCGTTACCTTCAGATGCTGACAATTTGTTTGTAGTTCTTTCAGCAAGGCAAATAAACAAAGAATTTACTATAATTAGTAGAGCATCGAACGAATCTTCCTACAAAAAATTACTAATTGCCGGGGCTACAAATGTTATTATGCCTGATAAAATAGGAGGAGAACACATGGCGTCATTAGTAGTAACACCTAATTTAGTTGAATTTGTGGAGCGGTTAACCATTTCTAACGAAAGTGAAACTAATTTAGAAGAAATCTCTATCGATGATTTGCCAAACGAATTTATAAATAAAACTATTATTGATTTAGATTTAAGAAAAAGAACAGGATGTAATGTTATTGGTTTTAAAACGGATGAACATAATTATGTAATAAATCCTGAAGCAAATACTAAGCTTGTTCCCCATTCCAGTCTAATAGTTCTTGGAAGACCAAACCAGATTCAAAAATTACATGAAATTTTATAACTATCAAAAAAAAGTTATTCTCATTGATAGGTTTGTAACTTTATGTTTGAAAAGTTGTAGTATGCTCATATTTTTGCCATATTGCATCAATTTTTAAAAATCACCTCAATAATTATGCAGAAAAAATACTTATCGTTTTTAACAATCTTACTTCCATTTGTAACATTTGCCCAAGAGCCAAGCACTTCAGAAAAAATTGATACCATCTTTAAATCCTATACCGAGTGGTTTGTACATGGTATTTTTTATGCCATTCCATTTACTGATACAGTTCAAATACCGTGGGTATTAATTGTTCTTGTTGGTGGAGCAACATATTTTACATTAACCTTTAATTTTGCACAGTTTAGATTGATAAAAACATCAATTAAAGTAGTTAAAGGAGATTATGATGATATTGATGAAACTGGTGCTCAGGATGTTCACCCTTCTGAAGATGATTTAACTGTGGTTGATGGGGATTTACCTGAAACTATTAAAGTGGAAGGACATCACGGGGAAGTTACCCATTTTCAAGCATTAACAGCAGCCTTATCTGCAACCGTAGGTTTAGGTAACATAGCAGGAGTTGCAGTAGCTATTTCAATTGGTGGTCCTGGAGCTACCTTTTGGATGATATTAGCAGGTTTATTGGGGATGGCTTCAAAATTTGCAGAATGTACACTTGGGGTAAAATATAGAGATGTAGGACCTGACGGAACGGTGTATGGTGGTCCAATGTATTATTTAAGCAAAGGATTAAAAGAAAAAGGGTTAAGGCGTTTAGGTAAAATATTAGCTGTGTTTTTTGCAGTAATGGTTATTGGAGGTTCTTTTGGTGGTGGAAATATGTTTCAAGCAAACCAAGCTGCAGCTCAATTTGTAAAATTATTTGATTTAACCAATGCAAATGCAGGGTTGTATTTTGGTATAGTGATGGCAGTAATTGTTGCAGTGGTTATTATTGGAGGTATTAAAAGAATTGCTTCAGTAACTGAGAAAATTGTTCCTTTTATGGCGGTTATTTATGTGGGCGCAGCTTTGATTATTATAATTTTAGATTTTAAACTAATTCCAAGAGCATTTCAACTAATATATGAAGGTGCCTTTTCTGCAGTAGGTATAACAGGTGGATTTATAGGTGTTTTAATTCAAGGGTTTAGAAGAGGAACTTTTTCAAATGAAGCAGGTGTTGGTTCTGCGGCAATTGCGCATTCAGCGGTTAAAACAAAATACCCAGCTAGTGAAGGAATTGTTGCCTTATTAGAACCTTTTATTGATACCGTAATTATTTGTACCATGACCGCTTTAGTATTAGTTATTACAAATATTAAGGGAGATTATTTTGATTATGGTATAGAAATAAAACAAGGAGTAGAGTTAACGGCTACGGCATTTGATTCTGTAATTCCTCATTTTTCAATTATACTTACTATTGCTGTTATTTTATTTGCATTTTCCACGATGATATCTTGGTCATATTATGGAATGCAAGGATGGAAGTATTTATTTGGAAAAGGAAAAATAACGGATTTAATTTATAAAATTTTATTCTTATTGTTTGTTGTAATTGGAGCTTCCATAAGTTTAGGTGCGGTAATAGATTTTTCGGATGCCATGATTTTTGCAATGGTAGTGCCAAATATGATTGGCGTAGTAATTTTATCTCCTAAAATTAAAGTAGAATTGGCTAAGTATTTGAAAGCAATAAAAGTTAAGTAGTTTAATTTTCTATATTAGATATGACTTTTTTCAAATCCCATTTTAAATACAATAAGTATCAAAAAAATGGGATTTTTGTTTTAATTGTTCTTATAATTTCCCTTCAATTAATATTTTATTTTATAAATTTTTCACCAAATAAAATTACTAGTAACTTATCGGAAGGAGAATTAAAATCTTTTACCAAGGAAATGGATTCTTTGCAAAAGGATAAGTTGCAAAGAAATTCAAAAAAAATATATCCATTTAATCCAAATTATATTACAGATTTTAAAGGATATCAACTAGGATTGTCCGTTACAGAAATAGACAAGTTATTAGCTTTTAGAAAACAAGGGAAATTTATAAATTCAGCAAAAGATTTTCAAAACGTTACAGGCGTTTCAGATAGTTTACTTAAAACTATTAGCCCTCATTTTAAATTTCCAAATTGGGTAATTAATAAAAATAATGATAAGAAAAATAAATTAAGAAAGTCTAAGAATATTAAAATTCAAGATATTAACTCAGCCACCGTTTCTGATTTTAAAACGGTGTATGGAATTGGTGAGAAATTAGCAGAAAGAATTGTAAAATATCGAAATAAACTACAAGGATTTTCCTTTAACAGCCAGCTTTATGAAGTTTGGTATTTAGATAAAGAAGTTGCCGATAAAGTTTTAAATAAATTTCAAGTAAAAAAACAGCCTACAATATTGAAGATAGATGTAAATAATGCTACAGTTAGAGAATTAGCCAATAACGTATATATTAATTATGATTTAGCTAAAAAAATAATAGCATACAGAAATGAAGTTGCTGAAATTCAATCTCTTGAAGAATTAAAAAAAATTGATGGTTTTCCGTTGAATAAATTTAATTTAATCGCCTTATATTTGAAAGCTAATTAATAAGTCCAATTTATTACAATTATGTATTTTACTGAAGAACACGAAGCATTTAGAAAAAGTTTTCAAGATTTTTTAAAGAAGGAAGTAGTTCCTCATATAAATAAGTGGGAAAAAACAGGAAATATAGAGCGTTTTATCTGGAAAAAATTTGGAGAAATGGGCTATTTTGGATTAAATTACCCAGAAAAATATGGAGGATTAGGATTGGATGTTTTTTACACAGTAATTTTTTTAGAAGAATTACAAAAAATCAATTCAGGTGGTTTTGCAGCTGCAATGTGGGCGCATACTTATTTAGCAATGACTCATTTAAATGCTGAAGGAAGTGAAAAAATAAAAAGAGAATATTTAACTGCAAGCATTAATGGTGATAAAATAGGTTGTTTGTGTATTACAGAACCTTATGGAGGAAGTGATGTAGCAGGAATGAAAACCACAGCAGTTAAAAAAGGGGATACTTATGTAATTAATGGTTCAAAAACTTTTATAACAAATGGTTATTTTTCTGATTATTTGATTGTTACGGCAAAAACCGACACATCCTCTAGAACAAAAGGAATTAGTATTTTTATATTAGATAGAGATTCCGAAGGAATATCCGCTACTAAGTTAGATAAACTGGGTTGGAGAGCTTCAGACACAGCTGAAATAGCATTTGATAATGTTACTATTCCTGCTGAAAATTTATTGGGAGAAGAAGGTAAAGGATTTGGGTATTTAATGAATCATTTTGCTTTAGAACGTTTGGTTATGGGAGTTAATGCACATGCTAGAGCTGAATATGCTTTAAATTATGCTATTAAATATATGTCTGAAAGAAAAGCTTTTGGAAAAACTTTAGCCTCATTTCAAGCATTGCGTCACAAAGTAGCCTATATGGCTAGTGAAGTAGAAATGAGTAAAGAATTTAATTATTCTATTGCAAATCGCATGAAGCAAGGCGAATATATTGTAAAAGAAGCAAGTATGTCTAAACTACTTTCCACAAAAATAGCAGATAAAGTAATTAACGAATGCCTTCAACTGTTAGGTGGTTATGGTTATATGGAAGATTACCCAATGGCTAGGTTGTTACGGGATAGTAGGATTGGACAAATAGGAGGTGGAACTTCTGAAATACTATGCGAAATTATTGCTAAAATGGTTATTGACAAAAAAAGTTATAAGCCAGCAACATAATTTTATATGAGAAAAGAAAAACTTTTAAAAACATCTAAAAATTAATTTTTAGATGTTTTTTTTGAAATATAATTTATAAAATAACAAGTTTTTAACACTATAACGTTTTCGTAATATACTATAAGTAGTTATATAACTAAAAAGCGATATATTAATCAAAACTTTTAAATAATTTAAATTATGAAACCCCTTAAAATTTATTTTCGATTACTACTTTTTAGTATTTTATTATTTGTAAGCTGTTCTAAAGAAAATTTAGAAGAATTACCTCAATTACAAAGCAATACTAAATTAACAAATCAAACCTCTGCAAGAACTGGCTTAAAGCCAATAGGTTCAGGAGTTATGATGCAAGCTTTTTACTGGGATGTGCCATCTGGAGGAGTCTGGTGGAATACAATAAAAGGTAAAGTTCAGGCATGGAGTGATGCTGGTATTGATGCTATTTGGCTTCCGCCTGCTTCTAAAGCTCAAAACGGAGCTTTTTCTATGGGGTATGATCCTTTTGATTATTTTGATTTAGGTGAATATAACCAAATGGGAAGTATTGAAACTCGATTTGGATCTAAAATAGAATTACAAAATTTAATTAATACTGCACATACAGCTCAATTAAGCGTAATTGCAGACATTGTAATTAATCATAATAGTGGAGGGAATAGTGAGATTAACCCTTATACAGGTTCAAGTAGTTGGACAAATTTTACTCCTTTATCTGGAAAATTTAATAGAACGTATAATGATTTTCATCCAAATGGAATTCATAATAATGACTCAGGTGCATTTGGTGGTTTTCCAGATTTATGTCATGATCAAGCTAATGTGCAAAATTGGTTATGGAAAAGCTCTGAATCTGTCGCTAAGTATTATAAAAATGTTATTGGTTTTGACGGTTGGCGTTTTGATTACGTAAAAGGATTTGCACCATGGGTTGTGAAAAATTGGGATATAGAAGTAGGTGGATTTGCTGTTGGTGAATACTGGGACTCAAATGTAAATACTTTAGATTGGTGGACAAGTCAGTCACAAGCTAGTGCTTTTGATTTTGCTTGTTATTATAAGATGAATGATGCTTTTGATGGAAATGATTTAAATAAATTAAATGATGATATGTTATGGAAGCGTAATGCTAGCAAAGCAGTAACTTTTGTAACAAATCATGATACAAATGAAATTTATAATGGTAAAATGTTAGCCTATGCATATATTTTAACTCATGAAGGTTATCCAACAATTTTTTACAGGGATTATGAAGAATGGTTAAATAAAGAAAGGTTAAACAATTTAATTTGGATTCACAATAATCTTGCAGGAGGTGCAACAAATATTTTATATACAGATATTGATGAGTATGTTGCCAAAAGAAACGGTTATAATAATGCAGGGTTAGTAGTTTATTTAAATAATTCAAATTCTTGGCAAGAACGTTGGGTTGAAACCAATTGGGCTAACACCACAATAAAGGACTATACAGGGAATTCTACTTGGGAGCCAGTAACACAATCTGGTAAATGGGTAAAAATTCAAGCACCGCCAAAAAGTTACTCAGTATGGTCACCAAAATAAAACAATAAAACAATCATTTTAAATAAAAAAAATATTCTATCTTTGCAGTCCGAAATTAAAAAAGGAACGATTTGAAAGGAGGTGCTAAATTATGTTAATTATACCAGTAAAAGACGGAGAAAATATTGATAGAGCGTTAAAACGTTACAAACGAAAATTTGACCGTACAAAAACAATGAAGAATTTACGAAATCGTAAACAATTTAATAAACCTTCAGTAACAAAACGTGCTCAAAACATAAAAGCTCAATATGTTCAAAGATTAAGAACAGCAGAAGAGCAAGGTTAAAATTTAGCCAAAAATATTTAAACCATTAGTATAAATAAATTACAATTTGTAATTTTGAGTATTAATGGTTTTTTTATGGCTATAACTCACTTTTTAGATTGCTTAAGCTTAGAAAAAAAATACTCCAAGCACACTATTACCGCTTATAAAAATGATTTGTATTCTTTTCAAGAATTTTGTAATGAAAAGTTTCAAAATCAGGAAATTAGTAGTGTAAATTATTCACAAATTAGAAGCTGGATTGTTAGTTTGGTAGAATTAGGAATTTCAAATAGATCCATTAATAGAAAAATATCTAGTTTGAAATCATTTTATAAGTTTCTCCAAAAAATTAATCAAATTCAAATAAATCCTTTAATTAATCATCAACCTTTAAAAATAGCTAAAACGGTGCAAGTACCTTTTTCTGAAAAAGAAGTTTTTGAAATTTTAAATGCAAATGATGAAGATAGTTTTGAATCCATTAGAAACAAATTAATAGTTGAATTATTTTATGCTACAGGTATTAGAAGATCAGAACTAATAAACATAAAATTATTGGATATCGATTTTAATAATGAAACAGTTAAAATTTTAGGAAAACGAAACAAAGAACGGTATATTCCGTTATTAAAAATAATTCAAATAAGCATTCAAAAATACTTGAATTATCGTTCAAAAATAAACACTAAAGAGTCTTATTTATTTGTAACAATAAAAGGTAAAAAAGTGTACGATACACTTGTGTATCGGATAATAAATAATTATTTTAGTAAAGTGTCAACAAAAGTTAAAAAAAGTCCACATATTATTAGGCATACTTTTGCTACACATCTATTGAATGAAGGAGCGGATTTAAATGCTGTTAAAGAATTACTTGGACATTCTAGTTTAGCATCCACTCAAATTTACACCCATAGTAGTTTGGGTAAGTTAAAAGAAATATATAACCAGACTCATCCAAGGAGTCAAAAAAACTAATTTATTATGAAAGTATTTGTGCAATCTGTTAATTTCAATGCAGACAAGGATTTGATTGATTTTGTTGAAAAAAAAGTAAATAGTTTAGAAAAATTCTATGATAAAATAATAGACTCCGAAGTGTTTTTAAAGGTGCAACAAACTAGTGAAAAAGATAATAAGACCGTTGAAATTAAAATGAGCGTTCCAGGTAATGATATTATCGTAAAAAAACAAAGTAAAACTTTTGAAGAAGGTACTATGTTAGCAGTCGATTCATTAAAGAGACAATTAGCTAAAAAAAAGGAAAAAATTAAAGTAAAATAAAATTATTAAAAAATACGTATAAAAGGTTTGTTTAAAAAAAAAACTTTAATACATTTGCAGTCCGTTAGAAATAGCGGGCTTCTTTTATGGAGTAAAATGCCGATGTAGCTCAGCTGGCTAGAGCAGCTGATTTGTAATCAGCAGGTCGTGGGTTCGAGTCCCTCTATCGGCTCAAAAAATAGCGGATAAGTATAATTACTTTTAATGTAAAATTTAAGTATTTGTATTTGGGACGAAAAGTTTATCCTTAGCGCAGTCGAAGGAAGTCCATTTATCGGCTTAGGTCTTTGAAAATAATGGTGAGATACTCAAGTGGCCAACGAGGGCAGACTGTAAATCTGCTGCGCAAGCTTCGGAGGTTCGAATCCTCCTCTCACCACCATAGTTTAGTTAATAAACTAATGAGGAATAAAAAATATTGCGGGAGTAGCTCAGTTGGTAGAGCTTCAGCCTTCCAAGCTGACTGTCGCCGGTTCGAGCCCGGTCTCCCGCTCCATTTTTAGGCCGGTGTAGCTCAGGGGTAGAGCGTTTCCTTGGTAAGGAAGAGGTCACGGGTTCAAATCCCGTCATTGGCTCATAAAAAAGAATTGAATTTAACACTATATATATATAACTAAGATTTAAAATTAATAATCATGGCAAAAGAACATTTTGATAGATCCAAACCACATTTAAATATTGGTACAATTGGACACGTTGACCACGGTAAAACAACTTTAACAGCTGCTATTACAAAAGTATTAGCAGAAAAAGGTCTTTCTGAAGTAAAAGATTTCGACCAAATTGATAATGCTCCTGAAGAAAAAGAAAGAGGTATTACAATTAACACTGCTCACGTAGAATACCAAACTGCTAACCGTCACTACGCTCACGTTGACTGTCCAGGTCACGCGGATTACGTAAAAAACATGGTAACAGGTGCTGCCCAAATGGATGGTGCAATTATTGTGGTTGCTGCAACAGATGGTCCTATGCCTCAAACAAGAGAACATATTTTATTAGGTCGTCAAGTTGGTATTCCAAGATTAGTTGTATTCATGAATAAAGTGGATATGGTTGATGATGAAGAGTTATTAGAACTTGTTGAAATGGAAATCAGAGATTTATTATCGTTCTATGAATATGATGGTGATAATACTCCAGTAATTCAAGGTTCAGCTTTAGGAGCTTTAAATATGGAGCCTAAATGGGTTGAAAAAGTGATGGAGTTGATGGATGCTGTGGATACTTGGATTGAATTGCCAAAACGTGATGTTGAAAAAGATTTCTTAATGCCTATTGAAGATGTATTTTCAATTACTGGTCGTGGAACTGTAGCAACTGGTCGTATTGAAACTGGTGTTGCTAATACAGGAGATGCAGTTGATATTATTGGTATGGGAGCTGAAAAATTAACATCTACTATTACAGGAGTTGAAATGTTCCGTAAAATATTAGATAGAGGTGAAGCTGGAGATAATGTTGGACTATTATTAAGAGGTATTGCAAAAGAAGATATCCGTAGAGGTATGGTAATTTGTAAACCTAAATCAGTTACGCCACATGCTAAATTTAAAGCAGAAGTGTATGTTCTTAAAAAAGAAGAAGGTGGTCGTCACACACCATTTCATAACAACTACCGTCCACAGTTCTATGTAAGAACTACAGATGTAACAGGTACTATTCAATTGCCTGATGGAGTTGAAATGGTAATGCCGGGTGATAACTTAACAATTACTGTTGAATTACACCAACCAATTGCATTAAACGTTGGTTTGCGTTTTGCAATTCGTGAAGGTGGTAGAACAGTAGGAGCTGGTCAGGTAACAGAAATGTTAGACTAATTAGTACGCCTAAAATATAGTGAATATAGGTGCTTCTTTTTAGAGGGGCACCTTATATTTACGGGTGTAGCTCAGTTGGTAGAGCACTGGTCTCCAAAACCAGGTGTCGGGAGTTCGAGCCTCTCCACCCGTGCAAATATAAATAGCATTAGGCGAGAAGTTTATCCTGAGCGTAGTCGAAGGAAGTCTCTCCACTCGTGCAAATAAATAAAAATATGAACTTAGTTAAATATATTAAAGACTCATTTGTAGAGTTACGCAATAAAGTATCTTGGATTTCTTGGGAAGAAGCTCAAAAATCAACTACTGTTGTTGCAATATTTACAATATTATTTGCCTTGGCAGTTTTTCTTGTAGATAAAGTATTTCAAACAGGTTTAGGAGAATATTTTAAACTATTTTAATTAGTATAATAAATTATGACTGATTCTGTAAAAAAATGGTATGTGGTTAGAGCCATAGGCGGGCAAGAAAATAAAGTGAAAGCTTATATTGAAAACGAAATTGCACGTTTAGGGATGGAAGATTATGTAGATCGTGTTTTAGTGCCAACAGAAAAGGTAATTCAAGTTCGTAATGGAAAAAAAATCCATAAAGAAAGAGTTTATTTTCCAGGTTATATAATGATTGAAGCTAATTTAAGTGGAGAGTTACCTCACATTATAAAATCTATTACAGGTGTAATCGGTTTTTTAGGAGAAGTAAAAGGTGGTGATCCAGTTCCTATGAGAAAATCAGAAATTAATCGAATGTTAGGAAAAGTGGATGAATTATCTGTTCAAAATGAAAATGTTGCTATACCTTATATAGTTGGAGAAACTGTAAAAGTAATTGATGGGCCATTTAATGGATTTGATGGTACTATTGAAAAAATAAATGAAGAAAAACGTAAACTTGAGGTAATGGTTAAAATTTTCGGAAGAAAAACACCATTAGAATTAAGTTATATGCAAGTAGATAAAATTTCATAATTGTTACAATAAATTTTGATATTGCAATTCGCTTCCAACAAAATGTAATATCTAATTAAATATTTAAAAATGGCAAAAGAAGTAAGTAAAGTAGTAAAATTACAAGTTCGTGGAGGTGCGGCAAATCCGTCACCACCAGTTGGACCTGCTTTAGGTGCTGCCGGAGTTAATATTATGGAGTTCTGTAAGCAATTTAATGCTAGAACTCAAGATAAACAAGGAAAAGTTTTACCAGTAGCAATTACTGTATATAAAGATAAATCTTTTGATTTTGTTGTAAAAACTCCACCAGCAGCGGTACAAATTTTAGAAGCAGCTAAAGTAAAAAAAGGTTCTGCTGAACCAAATAGAAGTAAAGTGGCTTCAGTTTCATGGGATCAATTAAGAACAATAGCTGAAGATAAAATGGTAGATTTAAATGCATTTACTGTTGAATCTGCAATGCTTATGATGGCAGGTACAGCACGTTCAATGGGTATTAAAGTAAAAGGAACAGCTCCTGTAAAACAATAAAACAGTTATTAATATGGCAAAATTGACTAAAAAGCAAAAAGAAGCTCAAGCTAAGGTTGATAAAAATCAATCATATAGCTTAAAAGATGCTTCAGCTTTAGTAAAAGAAATTACTAATGTAAATTTTGATGCATCTATTGATTTAGCTGTTAGATTGGGTGTAGATCCTCGTAAAGCCAATCAAATGGTGAGAGGTGTTGTTACATTACCACATGGTACAGGTAAAGATGTTAAGGTGTTGGCATTAGTTACTCCAGATAAAGAGGCAGATGCAAAAGAAGCAGGTGCGGATTATGTTGGATTAGATGAATACCTTCAAAAAATTAAAGATGGTTGGACAGATGTTGATGTAATTATCACTATGCCAAGTGTAATGGGTAAATTGGGTCCGTTAGGTCGTATTTTAGGACCTAGAGGTTTAATGCCAAATCCAAAAACAGGTACAGTAACTATGGATGTAGCTAAAGCTGTTAAAGAGGTAAAAGCTGGTAAAATTGATTTTAAAGTTGAAAAAACTGGTATTGTTCATGCAGCAATTGGAAAAGCATCATTTGAAGCTGATAAAATTTATGATAATGCTGAGGAGTTGATTCAAACTTTAATTAAGTTAAAACCAACTACGGCTAAAGGAACATATATTAAAAGTATATATTTATCTAGCACTATGAGTCCTGGAATAAGTATTGATGCTAAATCAGTTTAATCCTAGTTAAATCTTATAATTATGACGAGAGAAGAAAAATCACAAGTAATAGAAGTTTTAACAACTCAGTTAACTGAAGGTAATATAATCTATTTAGCAGATATCTCAGGATTAAATGCATTAGATACTTCTAATTTACGTAGGGCTTGTTTTAAAGCTAACGTAAAATTAGCAGTTGTTAAAAATACATTGCTTGAAAAAGCAATGCAAAAATCTGATAAAGATTTTGGAGAATTACCAAATATTTTAAAAGGTAATACTTCATTAATGTTATCGGAAACGGGTAATGCGCCAGCAAAAGTAATTAAAGAATTTCGTAAAAAATCTGATAAGCCTTTATTAAAAGGAGCTTATGTTGAAGAAGCAATTTATGTTGGTGATGACCAATTAGATACTTTAGTAAATATAAAATCTAAAGAAGAACTTATTGGAGACGTAATCTCTTTATTACAATCCCCAGCTAAAAATGTTATTTCAGCATTACAATCTGGTGGTAATAAATTATCTGGTATCATAAAAACATTATCAGAAAAATAAACAAAGAGCACTAATAAACTAAATAATAAAAATTAAACAAAGAGAAATGGCAGATTTAAAAGATTTCGCAGAACAACTTGTTAACTTAACAGTGAAAGAAGTAAATGAGTTAGCTAATATTTTAAAAGACGAATATGGTATTGAACCAGCTGCAGCTGCAGTAGCAGTAGCAGGTCCAGCAGCAGGAGGAGAAGCAGCAGCTGAAGAAAAATCAGAATTTGATGTAATTTTAAAAGCAGCAGGACAATCTAAATTAGCAGTTGTTAAATTAGTTAAAGAATTAACTGGTTTAGGATTAAAAGAAGCTAAAGGTATTGTTGATAGTGCACCCGCTCCAATTAAAGAGGGTATCTCTAAAGACGAAGCTGAAGGTTTAAAAGCTTCATTAGAAGAAGCTGGAGCTGAGGTTGAGCTTAAATAAGCTTAGCACCTCTAAAACAAATACGGGTTTAGGTCTGAGTTAATAACTTAGACCTAGACCATTTTGCGTATATATTCGTTCTTATATTTTAATATTTTTTAACCTAAAGTTATTGTCCATTGGCAGCAAAAAAATTCACCGAAAGAATAAGCTTCGCATCAGCTAATTTAATAATGGAATATCCCGATTTTTTGGATATTCAGGTAAAATCTTTTCAAGATTTTTTCCAATTAAAAACAAAAGCAGATGAAAGAAGTACCGAAGGATTATATAAAACCTTCTTAGATAACTTCCCAATTACTGATACTCGTAACAATTTTGTGTTAGAGTTTTTGGACTACTTTGTAGATCCTCCAAGATATACCATTCAAGAATGTATTGAAAGGGGTTTAACCTATTGTGTTCCCTTAAAAGCTCGATTAAAATTATATTGTACTGATCCTGAACATGAAGATTTTGAAACTATAGTTCAAGATGTGTATTTAGGTACTATTCCTTATATGACACATAGTGGTACTTTTGTAATTAATGGTGCAGAGAGAGTTATAGTTTCTCAATTACATAGATCACCTGGTGTATTCTTCGGCCAATCATTCCACGCAAACGGAACCAAGTTATACTCGGCAAGAGTTATTCCTTTTAAAGGATCTTGGATAGAATTTGCTACAGATATCAATCAAGTAATGTATGCTTATATTGATAGAAAGAAAAAATTACCTGTAACTACATTATTTAGAGCAATTGGTTACGAAAGAGATAAAGATATTCTTGAAATTTTTAATCTCGCTGAAGAAATTAAAGTTTCAAAAAGTGGAATTAAAAAAGTTTTAGGTAGAAAATTAGCTGCTCGTGTGTTAAAAACTTGGTTTGAAGACTTTGTAGATGAAGATACTGGCGAAGTTGTTTCTATAGAGAGAAATGAAATAGTTTTAGATAGAGATACTGTTTTAGAAAAAGAACATATTGATGAGATAGTTGAATCGGGTTCAAAAACCATTTTACTTCATAAAGAAGATAATGAAATGGCTGAATATTCTATTATTCATAATACTTTACAAAAAGATCCAACAAATTCAGAAAAAGAAGCTGTTGAACATATTTATAGACAATTACGTAATGCTGAACCGCCAGATTTTGAAACGGCAAAAGGTATTATTGACAAATTATTTTTCTCGGAACAACGTTATAATCTGGGTGAAGTAGGACGTTATAGAATGAATAAGAAGTTAGAACTAAATGAAAGTATAGATCAAAAAGTTTTAACTAAGTTAGATATCATCACCATTATAAAAAACTTGATAAAATTAGTTAATTCTAAGGCTGAAGTTGATGATATTGACCACTTGTCAAACCGACGTGTAAGAACCGTTGGAGAGCAAATGGCAAGTCAATTTGGTGTTGGTTTATCTCGTATGGCACGAACTATTCGTGAACGTATGAATGTTAGAGATAATGAAGTATTTACCCCGATAGATTTAATAAATGCCAAAACATTATCCTCAGTTATAAACTCATTTTTTGGAACAAACCAATTGTCTCAATTTATGGATCAAACAAATCCGTTAGCTGAAATTACACATAAACGTAGGTTATCTGCTTTAGGACCTGGAGGTTTATCTCGTGAAAGAGCAGGTTTTGAGGTACGGGATGTTCACTATACACATTACGGTCGTTTATGTCCTATTGAAACACCTGAAGGTCCAAATATTGGATTAATTTCATCTTTAGCGGTTTATGCTAAAGTGAATAATCTTGGGTTTATAGAAACACCATATAGAGAAGTTTCCGAAGGTAAGGTTGATGTAAATGAAGCACCAAAATATTTAAGTGCTGAAGAAGAAGAGGGGATGAAATTTGCTCAATCAAATTTACCATTAGATAAAGAAGGTAATTTTGTAAACGATAGAGTTATTGCTCGTGAAGAGGCAGATTATCCAGTAGTAGAACCTACTGCGGTTAATTATATGGATGTTGCACCTAACCAAATCGCCTCTATTTCTGCATCTTTAATTCCATTTTTAGAGCATGATGATGCTAACCGTGCATTGATGGGATCAAATATGATGCGTCAGGCAGTTCCATTATTAAAACCAGAATCTCCAATTGTAGGTACAGGTTTAGAACGTAGGGTTGCTAAAGATTCTAGAATTTTAATAAATGCAGAAGGTAAAGGAGAAGTAGAATACGTAGATGCAAATATTATAACTATCAAATATGATAGAACTGATGAAGACCGTATGGTTAGTTTTGTTGGTGATAGTAAAACTTATAATTTAATTAAGTTTAGAAAAACAAACCAAGGGACTTCAATTAACTTAAAACCAATTGTTAAAAAAGGAGATAGAGTTGAAGAAGGTCAGGTATTATGTGAAGGTTACGCAACTCAAAAAGGAGAATTAGCTTTAGGGAGAAATATGAAAGTAGCCTTTATGCCTTGGAAAGGTTATAACTTTGAAGATGCAATCGTAATTTCCGAAAAAGTAGTAAAAGAAGATATTTTCACTTCAATTCATATTGATGAATATTCTTTGGAGGTTCGAGATACTAAATTAGGTGCTGAAGAACTTACAAATGACATACCAAATGTTTCTGAAGAAGCTACTAAAGATTTGGATGAAAATGGTATGATTAGAGTTGGTGCAGAAGTGAAACCTGGAGATATTTTAATTGGTAAAATTACACCAAAAGGAGAATCTGATCCTACACCTGAAGAAAAATTATTAAGAGCAATTTTTGGAGATAAAGCAGGTGATGTAAAAGATGCATCATTAAAAGCTTCTCCTTCCCTAAGAGGTGTTGTTATTGATAAAAAATTATTTGAAAGAGCAGTAAAGGATAAAACAAAAAGGGCCCAAGATAAAGTAAATATTGCTACTTTAGAAAGTAAATTTACCGCTAAATTTGAAGAATTACGATCTGATTTAATTGAAAAATTATTTGCTTTAATAAGTGGAAAAACTTCACAAGGAGTTTTAAATGATTTAGGAGAAGAAATTTTACAAAAAGGTAAAAAATTCACTCTTAAAATGTTAAATGCTGTACCAGAATATAATCATTTAACAAAAGGAACATGGACTACTGATAATCATTTAAATGCATTAGTGTCAGAATTAATTCACAATTATAAAATTAAAGTGAATGATTTACAAGGTTCTTTACGTCGTGAAAAATTTACTATTTCTGTGGGTGATGAATTGCCAGCAGGTATTTTAAAACTAGCTAAAATTTATATTGCTAAAAAACGTAAATTAAAAGTTGGAGATAAAATGGCTGGGCGACATGGTAACAAAGGTATTGTTGCTCGTATAGTTAGAGCTGAAGATATGCCATTTTTGGAAGATGGAACACCAGTTGATATTGTTTTAAATCCGTTAGGTGTACCTTCAAGGATGAATATTGGTCAAATTTACGAAACTGTTTTAGGTTGGGCTGGTCAAAAGCTTGATAATAAATTTGCTACTCCAATTTTTGATGGAGCTACTATTGATGAAATTAATGATTTAACTGAGAAGGCAGGAGTTCCTCAATATGGTCATACTTATTTATATGATGGTGGTACAGGTCAACGTTTTGATCAAAAAGCTACGGTAGGTGTTATTTATATGATTAAATTAGGTCATATGATTGATGATAAAATGCACGCACGTTCTATAGGACCTTATTCTTTAATCACACAACAACCATTAGGTGGTAAAGCACAAATGGGTGGTCAACGTTTAGGAGAAATGGAAGTTTGGGCATTAGAAGCATATGGTGCTTCTGCAACCTTACGTGAAATGTTAACTGTAAAATCGGATGATGTTATTGGTAGAGCAAAAACATACGAGGCAATAGTTAAAGGTGATGAAATGCCAGAACCTGGATTACCAGAATCATTTAACGTGTTAATGCATGAACTTCAAGGTTTAGGATTAGACGTTAGATTAGAAGATTAATAACAAATAAGTAAAGAGACATTTGTCTCTTTACTTTACAATATATTTTTACAATTTTAAATTCGAATCCATCATTATGGCAAGAAAAAATGATAAATACACTGTAAAAAAATTCAATAAAATTTCTATTGGTTTGGCTTCGCCTGAATCTATTTTGGAGAAATCTAGAGGAGAAGTTTTAAAACCAGAAACCATAAATTATAGAACTCATAAACCAGAAAGAGATGGTTTATTTTGTGAACGAATTTTTGGACCAATAAAAGACTATGAATGTGCTTGTGGTAAATACAAAAGAATTCGTTATAAAGGAATTGTTTGTGATCGTTGTGGTGTTGAAGTAACAGAAAAAAAAGTTAGAAGAGATAGAGTAGGACATATTAATTTAGTAGTTCCAGTAGCTCATATTTGGTATTTTAAATCATTACCAAATAAAATGGGATATTTATTAGGATTACCATCTAAAAAATTAGATATGATTATTTACTACGAACGTTATGTAGTAATACAACCTGCTGGAGCAACAAATGCTGAAGGTGAACCATTACAAAAAATGGATTTCTTAACGGAAGAAGAATATTTAGATATTTTAGAATCTTTCCCAATAGAAAATCAATATTTAGATGATTCTGATCCTGAAAAATTTATTGCTAAAATGGGCGCAGAATGTTTGATAGATTTATTTAATCGTATTGATTTAGATGAATTATCATACGAACTTCGTCATAAAGCAAATACTGAAACATCTAAACAACGTAAAACGGAGGCTCTTAAAAGATTAAATGTAATTGAAGCTTTTAGAGATGCTAATAAAAACAGAGAAAATCGTCCAGAATGGATGATTATGAAAGTGATTCCTGTAATCCCACCTGAATTAAGACCATTAGTACCTTTAGATGGCGGTAGATTTGCAACCTCTGATTTAAATGATTTATATCGTAGAGTAATTATTAGAAATAACCGTTTAAAACGGTTGGTTGAAATAAAAGCTCCTGAAGTAATTTTACGTAATGAAAAACGTATGTTGCAAGAATCGGTTGATTCATTATTTGATAACACTCGTAAATCATCTGCTGTGAAAACAGAATCTAACCGACCTTTAAAATCTTTATCAGATTCATTAAAAGGTAAACAAGGTCGTTTCCGTCAAAACTTATTAGGTAAACGTGTTGATTATTCAGCTCGTTCTGTAATTGTTGTAGGTCCAGAGTTAAAATTATTTGAGTGTGGTATTCCAAAAGATATGGCGGCTGAACTTTACAAACCTTTTGTAATTCGAAAATTAATTGAAAGAGGCATTGTAAAAACAGTAAAATCTGCTAAAAAAATTATAGATAAAAAAGAACCAGTAGTTTGGGATATATTAGAAAATGTTTTAAAAGGACATCCTGTACTGTTAAATCGTGCACCTACATTACACCGTTTAGGTATTCAAGCTTTCCAGCCAAAATTAATTGAAGGAAAAGCTTTGCAATTACACCCATTAGCATGTACCGCCTTTAATGCGGATTTTGATGGTGACCAAATGGCAGTACATTTACCTTTAGGACCTGAGGCAATTTTAGAAGCTCAGTTACTTATGTTAGGTTCTCATAATATATTAAACCCAGCTAATGGAGCTCCTATTACAGTACCATCTCAAGATATGGTTTTAGGATTGTATTATATGACTAAAGAACGTAGTTCAACTCCTGAAGTTCCTATTAAAGGAGAAGGATTAACTTTTTATTCTCCAGAAGAAGTAAATATTGCTTTTAATGAAAAAGCTGCGGAACTTAATGCAAAAATTAAGGTAAGAACTAAAGATGTTAATGAAGAAGGAGAAATAATAACTAAAATAATTAATACTACTGTAGGTAGAGTATTATTTAACGAAGTAGTACCAATTCAAGCAGGTTATATTAATGAGGTACTTACTAAAAAATCATTAAGAGATATTATTGGTAGAGTATTGAAAGTAACCGATGTTCCAACTACAGGTAAATTCCTTGATGATATGAAATCTATGGGATATAATTTTGCCTTTAGAGGTGGTTTATCTTTTAGTTTAGGAGATATTATTATTCCGCCTGAGAAAAAACAGATGATAGCGGATGCTAATAAACAAGTAGATAATATTATAGCAAACTATAATATGGGTATGCTTACTAATAAAGAGCGTTACAATCAGGTAATTGATATTTGGGGATCTACTAATAATAGATTAACTGAACTTTCCATGAAACGCTTGCGTGAAGATAAACAAGGATTTAACTCTGTGTATATGATGCTTGATTCTGGAGCGAGGGGTTCAAAGGAACAAATTCGTCAGTTAACAGGTATGCGTGGATTAATGGCAAAACCTAAAAAATCTACATCAAGTGGTGGAGAAATTATTGAAAATCCAATTTTATCAAACTTTAAAGAAGGATTATCAATTTTAGAGTATTTTATTTCTACTCACGGTGCTCGTAAAGGGTTAGCAGATACTGCATTAAAAACTGCAGATGCTGGTTATTTAACTAGACGTTTAGTTGATGTTTCTCAAGATGTAATTGTTAATGAAGATGATTGTGGAACTCTTAGAGGATTAATTGTAGAACCTTTAATGAAAAATGATGAAATCGTTGAATCATTAAGTGATAGAATTGCTGGACGTGTTTCGTTACACGATGTAATGAATCCTAAAACAGGAGAATTAATAGTTGCTTCAGGAGATGAAATAGATGATGAAGTTGCTAAACAAATTGAAGAAGTTGGTATTGATAAAGTAGAGGTTCGTTCTGCATTAACTTGTGAAGCTAAAAGAGGTATTTGTGCTAAATGTTATGGACATAGTTTGTCTAACAGAAAAATGGTTCAAATTGGTGAAGCTGTTGGTGTTGTTGCAGCACAATCTATTGGTGAACCAGGTACTCAGTTAACCTTGCGTACATTCCACGTTGGTGGTGTTGCAGGTAATATTTCTGAAGATAATAGTTTAATTTCTAAATTTCCAGGTGTTGCTGTTATTGATGATTTAAGAACAGTTAAAAGTCAAGATAGCGAAGGAAATGAAATTGATACTGTAATTTCAAGAACTTCAGAAATTAAAATGACCGATGAAAAAACTGGCATTGTTTTAAGTGTACATAACATTCCTTACGGATCTACAATTTTTGTTAAAGATGGACAAAAACTTAAAAAGAATACCACTATTTGTAAATGGGATCCATTTAATGGAGTAATAGTTTCTGAATTTGCTGGTACAATTCAATTTGAGAACATAGATAAAGGATTAAATTACCTTGCTGAAATTGATGAACAAACAGGTTTCCAAGAAAAAGTAATTATTGAGTCTAAAAACAAAAAAGTTGTACCAACTTTATTGGTTAAAGATGACAATGATAATGTTATTAGGTCTTATAACTTACCAGTAGGTGCTCACCTAATTGTAGAAAATGGCGAAAAAATTGTTTCAGGTAAAGTGATAGTTAAAATTCCTAGAAAATCTGGTAAAGCAGGAGATATTACTGGAGGTTTACCTAGAGTAACAGAATTATTTGAAGCTCGTAATCCTTCTAATCCAGCAGTGGTTTCTGCAATTGACGGTGTTGTTTCCTTTGGAAAAATTAAACGAGGTAATCGTGAAATTATTGTAGAATCTAAACTTGGTGAAATTAAAAAATACTTGGTTAAATTATCTAATCAAATTTTAGTTCAAGAAAATGATTTCATTAAAGCTGGTATGCCACTTTCAGAAGGTTCTATTACACCAAATGACATTTTAAATATTCAAGGACCTAGTGCTGTACAAGAATATATTGTAAATGAAATTCAAGAAGTTTATCGCTTACAAGGAGTAAAAATTAATGATAAACATTTTGAAGTTGTTGTTCGTCAAATGATGCGTAAAGTTAAAATTATTGATTCTGGAGATACATTATTCTTAGAAAATCAATTAGTACATAAAAATGACTTTATTGAAGAAAATGATGAAATTTATGGTATGAAAGTTGTTGAAATTGCCGGAGATTCTGAAAATTTAAAAGAAGGACAGATAGTTACTCCACGTCAACTAAGGGATGAAAATTCTATATTGCGTAGAGAAGATAAAAATTTAGTAGAAGCACGTGATGCTAAACCTGCAACTGCTGAACAAATTTTACAAGGTATTACAAGAGCTTCTTTACAAACCAAATCATTTATATCAGCAGCATCTTTCCAAGAAACTACTAAAGTATTAAACGAAGCCGCTGTTAATGGTAAAGTAGATACTTTAGAAGGTTTAAAAGAAAATGTAATTGTTGGTAAACGTATACCAGCAGGTACAGGTATGCGATTATATGATAATATGATTGTTGGTTCTAAAGAAGAAATGGAATCAAATTTATAAATTATGAGTGATCAAAAAACTGATAAAGAAGGACAAATAAATATTGAACTTGATAAAGATATAGCCGAAGGAACTTACTCTAATTTGGCAATTATTAACCATTCAATATCTGAATTTATTGTCGATTTTATAAGTGTTATGCCTGGGCAACCAAAGGCAAAGGTAAAATCGAGAATTATTTTAACGCCTCAACATGCAAAAAGATTAGTTAAAGCTTTAGCGGAAAATGTTAGTAGATTTGAAGAAGCTCATGGAGAAATAAAAGATTATGAACAACCTCCAATTCCAATGAATTTTGGACCAACAGGAGAAGCATAAATTTATAAAAAACCGAACAATAATTGTTCGGTTTTTTTTGTAAAAAAATATTCTAGGTATATAGAATTGCTTAGCTTTGCGGCTTATAAAAAATTAGTGCAAATCATGAAATCGTCAATTATATTTTTAAGTTTTTTTACGCTTTTTTCAAATGCTGTTTTTGCGCAGCAGGATACAATTAAATTAAAAGAAGTTAAAGTATCTTCTAACAGAATAAGTTTGCCATTTAGCAAAACATCTCAAACCATAAAACTAATTTCAAAAGAAGAAATAAATAATGCAACTGCATCTAATTTAGCTGATTTATTACAGCAAGTTGCAGGAATTGATATTAGAAGAAGAGGTATTGATGGCATGCAATCTGACTTGTATATTAGAGGAGGTAATTTTGATCAGACTCTAATTTTAATTGATGGTGTAAAAATGGATGATGTGCAAACTGGGCATCATAGCATGAATGCTATTTTACCATTAGAAGATATTGAACGTATAGAAATAATAAAAGGTCCCGCAGCTCGTGTTTACGGACAGAATGCTTTTACTGGAGCAATAAATATTGTTACTAAAAAAGTAAGACATAATGCTTTAAATTTAAATGTAAATTATGGTTCTTATCAAAATAAAAAAGGATTAGCGGCTATAAGTCAAAAATACAATGAAGGAGACTTATATGCATCTGTAAGTTTTCAAAAATCAGATGGATACCGTTATAATACCGATTTCCAAAATGTGAATTCATTTCTGAAAGCTTCTATTAAAAATTATCAATTAATTTCATCATTTTCACAACGCAAATTTGGAGCTAACGGATTTTATGCAAGTCCGGATTATACAGATCAATATGAAGAAACACAAACTAACTTAATAGCTGTTTCTTCAAGTTATAAAACTTCATCATTAAACATTAAGCCAAGAATATATTGGAGAAGAAATCAAGATATGTATTTGTTTTTAAGAGATAACCCTTCATATTATAGGAATTTACATATTTCAAATAAATTAGGAGCTGAAACTAATGTAGTTGTAAATTCAAGTTTAGGTAAAACTGGAATCGGTTTAGATGTTTCTAGAACTTTTTTAGTTAGTAATAATTTAGGAAATCATACTAGAACTATAATCACTGGGTTTTTAGAACATCGTTTTGAATTTGATAATAAATTAGATATAACACCTGGAATTGCCGTTAGTTATTATTCCGATTTTAATACAAATGCTTTCCCGGGGTTAGCTGTCGGTTATAGAATTTCTGACAAGGTAAAAGTATATGGAAACATAGGATATACATACCGAGTTCCAACATTTACTGATATGTTTTATGTGGGGCCAACAACCCAAGGAAATCCTAATTTAAAACCTGAATCTGCATTATCTGAAGAAATAGGATTCAAATATAATACCAAAAGCTTCTTCTTAACTTTAGCATTGTTTAATAGAAATTCTGATAATTTAATTGATTGGACTAAAGAAAATGAAGCGGATAAATGGGAAACTAAAAATTTCAGCAAAGTTATTACTCAAGGAATTGAAACTACAGCTACCTATCAGTTTGAAATTAATAATTTTAATCAAGCATTACAGCTGGGATACAACTATATAAATGATGATATTAAAGATGTAAATGTACAATTTACACGTTATTCATTAAACAGTATAAAGCATCAACTCACCTCAAGTATTCAAACTGAATTTTTTAAAAATATCCATCAAAATGTATCCTTTAGATATATTGAAAGAACAGATGGAACTAGTTATAATGTAGTGGATGCTAAAATTTTAGCTAGCCTTTCTAAAAAATTTCAAATATCTTTAAATGCAAATAATATTTTTAATACGGTTTATACGGAAACAAATTTAGTGCCTATGCCTAAAGGAAATATAATGGCAGGGTTAAAATATAGTATTTATTAAACAGGTATAAAAATTGTATATTTAATTTTTATACAATTATGGAAACTAAAATAACATCTTTTAAAGAATTTTACCCATTTTATTTATCTCAACACGCTAATAAAACTTGTCGTCTATTGCATGTAATTGGAACTACTGTTGTTTTGGCTTTAATCCTAACAAGTATTCTGTACTTAAATCCAGCGTTATTAATTCTAGTACCAGTTGCGGGGTATGGATTTGCTTGGGTTGGGCATTTCTTTTTTGAAAAAAACAAACCTGCTACATTTAAATATCCGTGGTGGAGTTTAAAGTCAGATTTTAAAATGTATTTTGATATTTTATCTAATAAATTATCGTTAGATGCAACTAAAGATGAAATCTTGTAATTGCTAACTGTTATTTTCGACTATGTTTTAAAATAATAAAATTAATTATGATAATGAGAATAGCTTTACTAACACTTTTTCAATTTTTATTTGTTGGAAAAGTTACTTCACAAATTAATAATGAGCATTTAAATATTGGAGAAACCGCCCCAAAAATTGTTGGAATTGATCAATTTGGAAATAAAATTAATTCAGATAAAATTTTAGAAAAAAATCAAATTTTATTAATTTTTTATAGAGGTAATTGGTGTCCTTATTGCAATAAGCATTTAAAAAGCCTAGAAGAAAATTTACAAAAACTACAAGCTAAAAATATTAAGGTTTTGTTAGTAAGCCCAGAAAAAGTAATTAAAATTAAAGAAACATCTACTAAATTTGATGATAGCTTTTCAATAATTCATGATGCAAATGATGAAATTATGAACAATTATAAAGTTGCTTTTAATGTAACCAAAGAAAATGTACCAAAATATTTTGAATTTACGCTTAATAAAGTGAAAGAATATAATGAAAAAGAAAATTTAGTGCTTCCAGTTCCAGCAACCTACTTAATTGGAAAAGATAAGAAAATTAAATTCGTCCAATACGATCCTGATTACAAAAACAGATCCAATATTAAAGCTGTTTTAGCAAAACTAAATTAGATTTAATGTTAAAAGCTTTAAGAAATCAATAATATTTTTATTGAATTTTAACATAATTTTTAAAATTTTACAAATTAACGTTAATTAATTGCCAAAAGCATAACCAGCATAAGAATTCTATAATATTGTTTATTACCTTTGAAGTATAATTTGATAAAGTTTTAAAAATAGAAACGTTAATTAAGTAAATATAAGTTTTCAGTAAATTTGTTTGAAAAAAAAGCGGTAATATTACCGCTTTTTTAGTTCAATATTTCTTCAATATCAATTATGGTGTTTTGTATAAAAGACACAGTTTTATTTATTTCGTTACTTAAAACAATATCATTTTCAACAAACTGAACTTCGCTTCTATAAGCTTGTAAAAACGATTCTAAAAATGGAGAAGTTTTTAACGGTAATCTAAAATAAAGTCCTTGTGAAGCATTTAACAATTCAATAGCTAAAATAGTTTCTAAATTATCTACTACTTTTTTTGCTTTAGTAGCTCCATTTGCGCCCATACTAACGTGATCTTCTTGACCATTACTAGAAACAATAGAGTCAATAGAGGCAGGTGTGGCGTATTGTTTATTTTGGCTTACAATGCTTGCTGCTGTGTATTGAGGGATCATAAAACCACTATTCAAACCAGGATTCTTTACTAAAAAGGGTGGTAAATTACGAAGTCCTGAAACTAATTGAAATATTCTTCTTTCAGAAATACTTCCTAATTCTGCCATCGCAATACTCAAAAAATCAAAAGCTAGCGCAAGGGGTTGCCCATGAAAATTTCCCCCGGATATTATTTCATCATCATCTACAAAAATGTTTGGATTATCAGTAACTGCATTTATTTCGGTTAAAAATGTTTTTTTACAATAATTTAAAGCATCTTTAGTAGCTCCATGAACCTGAGGAATACATCTAAAAGAATAAGGATCTTGTACATGGGCTTTAGGTTGGTTAATTAATTCACTATCGGTTAAAAAACTTTTCACTTGTTGGGCAGTTTTCAGTTGTCCGTTATGAGGACGTATATAATGAATTAATTCATTAAAAGGTTCTATTCTTCCATCAAATGCTTCTAAAGATAGAGCGCCAATTAAATCTGCTAAATATGATAATTTTAATGACTTTAAAACTAAATGAGTACCATAAGCAGTCATAAATTGGGTGCCATTTAATAATGCCAGTCCTTCTTTCGATTTCAATGCTATTTTCTTCCAATTAAACTCTTTTAAAAGCGCTTCTCCTGTAATAATTTGCTCATTATAATACACTTCTCCTTTACCAATTAATGGTAAAGCTAAATGGGCTAAAGGTGCTAAATCACCCGAAGCACCAAGTGATCCTTGTGTGTAAATAACAGGCAAAATATTATTATTATAAAACTCAATTAAACGTTCAACAGTTTTAAGTTGCACACCAGAATGGCCATAACTTAACGATTGAATTTTAAGAAATAACATAAGTTTAATAATGTTTTTAGGTACTTTATCTCCAGTTCCACAGGCATGGCTCATCACTAAATTTTCTTGTAGTTTAGTTAAGTTGGCAGCACTAATTTTTACATCGCATAAAGAGCCAAAACCAGTATTTATTCCATAAATAGGAGCAGAATCATGTTTAATTTTTTCATTTAAATAAGTGCGACATTTATTAATTTTAGCTACAGATTCTTGAGAAAGGTTTAACTTTTTTTCTGTTAAAATTATATCGTTTAAAATTTCGAAAGTAACTAAATTAGAATCTATATAATGTACATTTTTCATGTGTAAAATTTGAGTATTCAAAATTCCATAAACATATTAGAATATGCAAATTATTTGTTAAAGTAATGCTAACTTTATTTTATTTACTAATATAGATTATCTTTGAAAAAAATTATTAAAATATAATTTATTTATGAAGAAAATTTTGATAATAATTGCTGTAATTTCTATTATTTCTTGCAATAAACAAGAAAAAAAGAATTTTTCAATAGTTTCAGGTGAAATCGCTAATAAATTAAACAATAAAATTAGTTTAAATAATAGAGATAAAACTTTTACCAAAACTATACAGTTAAAGAATGATGGTAGTTTTGTGGATACTTTAAAAATTCAAGAGGGTCATTATTGGTTAAATGATGGAAAAAACGGAATACCTCTTTATATTAAAAACGGGGAAAATATTCAAATTAATTATGATGCAAATAGTTTTGAAAAAACCTTTAAAATTAAAGGGAAAGGTTCTAAAATTTCTGAATATTTATCTCAAAAACATAAATTTGAGCAACAAATAAAGGCCAAAGGGACTGAAGTTTATTTATTAGATGAAAATGATTATAAGGCAATTTTTCATAAAGAAAAAGATGAAATTACAGAGTTAATTACTAACTCAAAAGGCATTCCTCAATCGTTTAAGGATAGAGAAATAAGAAATATAGAATATGCTTATTTTAATTACATTGACCGTTACCAAAGATATCATGCACACTATGCAAAATTACCTGATTTTAAAGTTTCAGAACATTTTTTAGACGATTTAAAAAATGTTATTTATTCAGATGCAGGAGATTTTAAATTTTCAAAAGCATATAGAACATTAGTTACTAACTTTTATAGTGAACAAGCAACGGTTTTAGCTAAAAGAGATTCAATTGATGAAGATTTAGCTTTTTTAAAAGTTGCCAGTGATATTCCAACCAAAATTATAAAAAATAGTTTATTGTTTAATGCTGCAAAATATGGAATAACGTACACTGAAAATTTAGAAGAATACTACAAAACCTTTATGGAAGCTTCTACAAATAAAATTCAAAAAGAAGAAATTACCAAAAGTTATAATAAACTAAAAACCCTTTCAAAAGGGCAACCTTCACCACAATTTAAAAATTATGAAAATTTTAATGGAGGAACAATCTCATTAGAGAACTTAACAGGGAAATATGTTTATATAGATGTTTGGGCTACGTGGTGCGGGCCTTGTAAAGCTGAAATTCCAGCATTAAAAAAAATAGAGAAAAAATATCATCATAAAAATATCACTTTTGTAAGCATTTCTGTAGATAGCGTAAAAGACCATGATAAGTGGTTAAAAATGGTGAAAGAAAAAGAGTTGAAAGGATATCAATTATTTGCGGATAAAGATTGGAATTCAGATTTTGTTAAAGCGTATCTGATACTAGGAATTCCTAGATTTATTTTAATTGACCCTGCTGGAAAAATTGTTAATTCAAATGCACCAAGACCTTCAGATAGTAGATTAGAAGATTTATTTAAAAGTTTAAAAATATAATAAAATTAATAAAATGAGAAAAATTATCTGGCTTCTAGCCTTAGTAACTATAGTGTCATGTAACACTAAAAACAAAGATTATGTAAGTATTAAAGGAACTTTAAAAAAACCTAATGTGTCTAAATTAACCATTCAGGGGAAAGGTCTTTTAAAAGAAATTAAAGTAAATAAAGATGGAACTTTTTCGGATACCTTAAAAGTAACTAAAGGAATTCATTTACTATCAGATGATAATGATAAAGAAACTATTTTTTTAGATAACGGTTACGATTTAAATTTGAATTTTAAAGGTGAAAAATTTTCGGATGGTATAGATTATACTGGCGTTGGTGCAGCAACTAATAATTACTTAACTAAAAAGAAATCCTTTTATATGAGTGATTTTGGTAATCCAAAAACCTATTTTAAATTAAATAAAGATGCTTTTGATGCTAAAATAGCAGAAGCAAAAGCAAAGTTAGAATCCTATAAAACTACAGAAAAAAACGTGGATTCCTTAATTCAAGAAATAGATGCTAGAAATGATCAAATGTTTTTTAATTATATAAATACCAATTATCAAAAAATGCATGATAGTATGGTTAACTTGGCTGAAGGAAAAGAATCTCCAGTATTTGATAATTACGAGAATTATGATGGTTCTAAAACTTCTTTAAAAGATTTAAGAGGAAAGTATGTTTATATAGATGTTTGGGCAACGTGGTGTGCACCATGTAAAGCTGAAATACCTTATTTGAAAATGCTAGAAAATGATTTTCACAATAAAAATATACAGTTTGTAAGTATTTCTGTAGATAAACAAAATGCACATGACACATGGAAAAATATGGTGAAAGAAAAAGAATTAAAAGGACTTCAATTATTTGCAGATAATAATTTTGAATCAAAATTTATTCAAGAATATGGCATTAATGCAATACCAAGATTTATTTTAATTGATCCGAATGGAAAAATTGTAGATGCAGATGCAGCAAGACCTTCTAGTAAAGCTATAAAAGATTTATTTAAAAAATTGAAACTATAATTAGTAAAACTATTAGTTCCTATTTTAGATTAGGATATAGTTTAAATTGAAGCAAAAAGCCTCTTAATTTCTTGAAATTAAAAGGCTTTTTTAATAGCCTGAGTTCGATATAAAAAAATAATTATAGCTCTGAAAATCAATAGTATGTGTCATTGCGATGATTGAAGAGCAACGAAAAGAAGAAGCAATCTCACTAAAAATATGGAGATTGCTTCAAATTATGCACTACCGTTTATAATTCTCGTAATGACGTTATAATGTTCAGTTGTTTATTGTGAACCTTATGTTGAACTCAGGTTAATAGTACTAAATTCCTAAAATTTTTTAATTTTCTTGTTCTGTATTATCTGGTTGAGTTGGTTTTTCAAACAAACTTATAAAAGCATTTGGTAAATAGTCTAAAATAGAACTAGCGGTAAAAGTTTCATATCCAATTTCTAAACTTCCTAAATCTGCGGTTAAGCCATGCATATAAACACCAAATATAGCTGCGTCCAATGGTGTGTAATTTTGTGCAATTAATCCAGTAATAATTCCTGTTAAAACATCTCCACTTCCAGCAGTTGCTAAAGCTGGATTTCCTGTGGAATTAAAATAAGTAGCATCCTTAGTTACTATTGCTGTAATTGCATCTTTTAATACTAGAATGCAATCATGTTTTTTAGCAAATTCGAGAGCTTTAGATAATTTATCATAGTCATTTTTCCAATTTCCAATAAGTCGTTCTAATTCTTTTGGATGTGGTGTTAATACAGTATTTACAGGTAAAAAGTTTAGTAAATTTTTATCTTTTGCCAATAAATTAATAGCATCAGCATCTATTACTAAGGGGATTTTATTTTCTTTAATAAACTTTTCAAATCCTTTTGCTGTTTTTTCAGCAGTTCCCATTCCCGAACCAATACCAATAACTGTAGCTTTTGTTTTAAAATTGAAGTAGGCGAGGACATCATCAGAATCTACTTCTGTCATTACCTCAGGAATAGCAGTTTGAATGATTTGATAACCGCATTTTGGAACATAAGCGGTAACCAATCCACTTCCTATTTTTAAAGCAGATTTAGAAGCTAAAGTAATTGCTCCAATTTTGCCAAAACTACCACCAATTAATAAAGAATGCCCAAAACTACCTTTATGATCCCATTTTTTTCTGAATTTATAAATGGGTAGAATATCATTTTTGGTGGTATAATTAAGGATTGGATGTAAACTTTCCACAAAATCATTATCTAATCCAATATCTATAACTTCCCATGATTCTAAAAAGTTCTTATTTTCAGATAAGAAAAAAGCTAATTTTGGGTATTGAAAAGTAAGAATATGGTTTGCTTTTAACACATTTTTTTCATCTTCTACAGTTTTATTACTGTATAAACCAGAAGGTAAATCAATAGCTAAAGTAAAAACTTGTTGTTGATTAATATGTTGAATTAATTTTTTAGTAAAACCTTCAGGAGCTCTTGATAATCCGTGTCCGAATAGAGCATCAATTACAAGATCGTTTTCCTCAATATCTGGAAATTCATTTTCATTTGAAATTACCTCAGGCCAATCTCCAATATCTTTAACATGTTCATAATTAATCAGAAAATTTTTACTTCGCTTTTGGCTAAAATTTACAATATAACTAGTCACATTATAATTGTTTTCCATTAAATAACGAGTAATAACTAATCCGTCTCCACCATTATTACCAACACCACAAAATATATGAATTTTAACATCGTTAGGTTTAACACGTTGTTGCAACCATTGAAAACAAAGATTTGCAGCACGTTCCATTAATTTTATAGATGTAATACCGTTTTTTTTTATAGTTGCTTTGTCAGCTAACGCCATTTGTTTTGAAGATAAAATATACATAGCAATAAAATTAATAAAAAAAGACTCAAAAATGAGCCTTATATTTTACTATTTTATAAAAAACTAATCTTTAAATACGCCCATATTAACATATTTTTCCATTCGTTTTATTACTAATTCTTCAGAAGATAATTTTTTTAATTCTTCATAAGCATTTACAATTGTTTTTTCAACTTCTTTAAAAGCGGTTTCTCTATTATGATGTGCTCCACCTAATGGTTCACTTATAATACCATCAATTAATTTTTGACTTTTCATGTCATCCGCTGTTAATTTTAATGCTTCAGCAGCCTTTTCTTTATATTCCCAACTTCGCCATAAGATTGAAGAACAAGATTCAGGTGAAATAACGGAATACCAAGTGTTTTCCATCATATATACTTTATCTCCAACTCCAATTCCAACAGCTCCTCCAGAAGCTCCTTCACCAATAACAACAGTTATAATTGGCGTTTTTAAGCGAGTCATTTCTAAAATATTTCGAGCAATTGCTTCTCCTTGTCCGCGTTCTTCAGCTTCCAAACCTGGGTAAGCACCTGGCGTATCTAATAAAGTTACAACAGGAATACCAAACTTTTCAGCCATTTTCATAAGTCGTAGTGCTTTTCTATATCCTTCAGGATTTGACATTCCAAAATTTCTATATTGTCGTGTTTTAGTATTAAACCCTTTTTGTTGACCAATAAACATAAATGACTGATCTCCAATTTTACCTAAACCACCTACCATTGCTTTATCATCTTTTACCGTTCTATCACCGTGTAACTCCATAAAAGAATCTCCTGCCATAGCACAAATATAATCTAGTGTATAAGGTCGGTTTGGATGACGAGATAGTTGAACTCGTTGCCAAGCGGTTAAATTTTTATATATATCTTTTTTTGTTTTAATTAGTTTTTTTTCAATGTTTTTACAACTTTCTGAAACATCTACATGACTTTCTTTTCCAATAAGTTCACATTTATCTAATTGTTCTTCAAGTTCTTTAATTGGTAATTCAAAATCTAAATATTCCATATTTTTTAGTTTAGAAATAGCTACAAATATAGTAACTTATTAAGTTGCTTAAAAAGAGATTGTTGTTTTTTTATTTTTCATCCAACCGTTAATTAAAACGGTAATTAAAATTATAAGTGCACCAAGGTAAAATTGTGGGCTCATTTTTTCTTTATTTCCAAAAATTATTACTGCTAAAATTATTCCGTAAACAGGCTCTAAATTAATAGTAAGCATTACGGTAAAAGGAGTTAAATGTTTCATAATATAAACCGATGCGATAAAGGCGTAAGCTGTACAAATACTACTTAAAATTAATAAATATATGATATCTAAAGGGGTTAATGAAAATTCTTTAAACGAGAACCCCGATGTTCCCAAAATGAAAATGGTAATAAATAATACTCCAAAAAATAATTGATAAACTGATAATACTTCAGCCTTGTATTGTTTTATATATAAGCCATTTAAAACGGTAAAAAGTGAAGATAAAAAAGAAGCCATTAATCCGTATATAATACCTAAGGTATATTGGCTTTCTACATTAAATATAATGTACAATCCAAAAATTATTATTAAACCAAAAAATAACTCTATTGGGTTAAGTCTTCTTTTAAAAAAAAGCGGCTCAATTAATGATGTAAAAAAAGCTCCAGTGCTAAGCGAAACAAGAGCAACAGAAACATTAGAAACTTTTATTGCCGAAAAGAAGAAAACCCAATGTAGTGCAATAATAATACCGCTAATTAAAAATTTAATTAATCCTTTTTTATCAACTCTCAGCGATTTTTTTTTAAATAGAAAATAAAGAAGCACAAATAGTACTGCAAAAGACATCCTATACCAAACTAGTGGAATTGCATTAAGCTGAATAAGTGCGCCTAGAATGGCAGTAAATCCCCAAATAAAAACAAGGAAATGTAAATGTAAATAATTTTTTAATTTAGTTTTTGGCATTTTTAAGGTATAAATAAAGAGCTATTGCTCCAAATATTAAATTGGGCAACCAAACCATAAAAAACGGATTAGTTTCTGCACCTGCACCTAATACTTCTCCAATTTTTAAAAAGAAAACATACATAAACATTAGTGAAATGCCAATGGCTAAGTTTATGCCCATTCCTCCTCTTTTTTTTCTGGAAGATAAAGCCACAGCAATAAAAGTTAAAATATAAGATGCTACAGGTAAACTAGTGCGTTTATGAAATTCAACTTTATACGTATTTAAATTACTAACTCCTCGTTGTTGAGAACGTTTAATATATTCATCTAATTTAATGGAATTCATATCTTTAGCCATATAAGCTACATTAATTAAATCTTTAGGAGTAAAATTAAAAGTGGTATCTAACCTAGTACCAGATACAATGCTGTCTTTTTTATTAAAAATAAATCTTTTTTTGTAATTAATTAATTTAAAAGTGCTATCCTTTTTATTAAAATGAATGTTATCAGAAGAAAGTTTATACTTCAAATTTATTCCTTCATATTTTTCAAAAGAAAAGTTATAACCAATATTTCTATCTACCGTATAACTTTTAAAGAAAACATAATCATTTGGACCTAATTGTAAATTTAAATTGGTTAAATAATTAGCATCTAGCTTTTTGCTAGTTAAATAATCTTTATTAAACTTATCAAAAATTTTATTACTTTTTGGAACCACAAAATGGTTCATAAGTAAAGCAAAAACAGCAATAATAGTAGCACCAATAAAATAAGGTCTTAAAAATCGGGTAAACGATATTTTGGCGGAATGTATTGCTATAATTTCCGTATTACCTGCCAATTTTGAAGTGAAAAAAATTATCGCAATAAATAAGGCTAAGGGCATAAAAGTATTACCATAAATTACAATAAAGTTCACATAGTAATCTTTTATAATTTCGGTAACTGTTAAATCGGCATTCCGTAAAAATCGATCTATTTTTTCAGAAACATCAATAGCAATAGCAATAGGTAATAATAAAGCCATTACTAACAGAAACGAGCTTAAAAATTTCTTTAATATGTATTTGTCAATTATTTTCAAAAGCTACGCTTTTTATACTTGTTTAAATTGTAATTGATACTATAATCTTTTATCCATTTGCTGAATCATTTTATTTTTCCAATCTATAAAATCTCCTGCTAATATATGTTTTCTTGCATTGCGAACCAACCACAAATAAAATCCTAAATTATGAATAGAGGCAATTTGTTTTCCTAATAACTCACGCGAAGCAAATAAGTGTCGTAAATAAGCTTTGGAATAGGTAGTATCTACATAGGTAATATTCATTTCATCTATGGATGAGAAATCATTTTCCCACTTTTTATTTTTGATGTTAATGGTTCCGTAAGCAGTAAATAACATACCGTTTCTTGCATTTCTTGTTGGCATAACACAATCAAACATATCTATACCTAAAGCAATATTTTCTAAAATATTTATGGGAGTACCAACACCCATTAAATATCTAGGTTTATCTTTTGGTAAAATATCGGTAACCACATCGGTAATTTCGTACATTTTATCTGCGGGTTCACCTACAGATAATCCTCCAATTGCGTTTCCTTCTGCACCCACAGAAGCAATAAATTCGGCAGATTGTTTTCTTAAATCTTTATAAGTACTTCCTTGAACTATTGGAAATAAAGCCTGTGAATACCCATATTTTTCTGGAGTTATTTCTAAATGAGAAACACATCGTTTTAACCATCTATGCGTTAAATGCATAGAACGTTTTGCATAATTATAATCGCAAGGATATGGGGTACATTCATCAAAAGCCATAATAATATCAGCACCAATAACACGTTGAATTTCCATTACTTTTTCTGGGCTAAAAACGTGATAAGAACCATCTATATGACTTTTAAATTTTACGCCTTCTTCGTTTATTTTTCTTCTTTCAGATAAAGAATATACCTGATATCCACCGCTATCGGTTAAAATATTTCGATCCCAATTCATGAATTTATGTAATCCACCAGCTTGTTCTAAAATAGTTGTGGTTGGACGTAAATATAAATGATAGGTATTTCCTAAAATGATATCAGGATTAATTTCATTTTTTAATTCGGTTTGATGAACCCCTTTTACGGTACCAACTGTGCCAACAGGCATAAATATTGGTGTTTCAATTTTTCCGTGATCTGTGGTTATAATTCCCGCTCTGGCTTTGCTTTGAGCATCGGTTTTTTTTAATTCAAAATGCATAGTCGGCAAAGATAATGAATAGGATTTGTTTGAAACAAATAATTAAATGCTTATGTTCTTTTTTTTCTTTTAGAATTAAATTTTGAATTTCTTTTAAAAGTAGTGTTCTTTTTTCTAATATCTTTAGAAGCTTCTTCTGTTTTAGATGAAGTAGCAATCATAGTATTTATTTGATGAAGCTCTTCAGAAGATAGTTCACGCCATTGACCAATCTTTAATTTCCCTAAATTCACATTCATTATTCGGGTACGTTTTAGTTTGGTAACATTGTAATCTAAGTACTCACACATCCTTCTAATTTGTTTATTTAAACCTTGAGTTAATATAATTTTAAATGTGGTATTACTTATTTTTTCAACAAAACATTTTTTTGTAACAGTTCCTAAAATAGAAATTCCATTACTCATTTTATCAATAAAACTATCCGTAATTTGTTTATTTACGGTTACAATATATTCCTTTTGATGGTTATTGCCAGCTCTTAAAATTTTATTTACAATATCACCATCATTAGTCAAAAAAATTAATCCTTCAGATGGTTTATCTAATCTTCCAATAGGGAAAAGGCGTTCGGGGTGATTTATATAATTTATAATATTATTTTTTTCTCTTAAATCTGTAGTGCAAACAATACCTATTGGTTTGTTAAAAGCAATGTATAAAGTTTTTGGTTTGGCTTTTAATAAATCTCCATTAATTCTAACTTCATCACCATCAAATACTCGATTACCTAATTGAGTAGGCTTTCCATTTATAGTTACTTGGCCACTAATTATTAATTTTTCTGCTTCCCTACGAGAGCATATTCCAGTACTACTGATGTATTTGTTTAAGTTGGTTGAATTTTTGTTTGTTTTGTTCACCGGGTATATTTTCGTTTTGCGAATTTACTAATTAAATTAATAATAAGACGAGAAGGTATTTGATGATATTAAATTAAAAGTCCCATAACAAAATTGTTATAGGACTTTTTGCGGAGAAAGAGGGATTCGAACCCCCGGAGGTGTGACCCTCAACAGTTTTCAAGACTGCCGCATTCGACCACTCTGCCATTTCTCCCTTAGCGAGGGCAAATATAAAACCCTTTTTTGTTTTGCTCAAACTTTTCAAGTATTTTTTTGAAAAAATAATCCTTAATTTTAATTTACATTTGTTATTTAATTTTTTACTATGAATTTAATCTTTGAAATACTTTTATTGGTAGGTGTTGGTTTCTTTGCAGGAGTGATAAATACCATGGCAGGCGGAGGTTCTCTTTTAACATTGCCAATTCTTATTTTTTTGGGATTACCTCCAAATATTGCTAATGGAACTAATAGAGTTGCTATTGTTGTGCAAAACATATTTACCACGGCAGGATTTAAAAGTAAAGGAGTAAAAACTTTTCCTTTTAGTATTTATGTAGCGTTATCAGCATTGGTTGGTTCAATAATTGGAGCACAAATAGCGGTTGATATAAAGGGGGAAACCTTTAATAAAATATTATCGGTTGTTATGTTGCTAGTAGTTGCATATATGGTTTTTAGTTCAACTAATAAAAATGAAAGTATAATAGAAAGAACGTCGGGAAAGCATCTTTGGTTAAGTATTTTTTTATTTTTCTTTGTGGGTATTTATGGTGGTTTTATACAGGCTGGGGTTGGCTTTATTATGTTGTTTATACTATCCTCAGTTAATAACATATCTTTGGTAAAAAGCAATGCTATTAAAGTTTTAGTTGTATTAATTTACACTTTAGCAGCGGTATATGTATTTGCAATCAATGATAAAATAAATTGGCAAATAGGACTTGAATTGGCTGTTGGAAATGCAATAGGAGGTTGGTTTGCTAGTAGATTATCGGTTAAAAAGGGTGATGCCATTGTGAAAAAGTTTTTAATTATAGCTGTTGTTATTTTAGCAATTAAACTTTGGTTTTACTAGTTGAATTCTTTTACATTTGTGTTTAAATTATTGATATGGCTAATTCATTCGGAAAAATATTTACGTTAACAACTTTTGGAGAATCTCATGGGGAAGCAATTGGAGGTGTCATTGATGGTTGTCCGTCTGGTGTTGAGTTAGATTTAAAAGCTATTCAAAATGAATTAGGCAGAAGAAAACCAGGGCAATCTAAAATTGTAACTCAACGAAAAGAACCTGATGAAGTACAATTTTTATCTGGTATTTTTGAGGGGAAAACTACAGGAACATCTATAGGATTTATCATTAAAAATGTACATCAACGTTCTAATGATTATTCACATATAAAAGATTCTTATCGTCCTTCGCATGCAGATTATACCTACGACAAAAAGTATGGAAATAGAGATTATCGTGGAGGAGGTCGAACTTCTGCGCGTGAAACTGCAAATTGGGTAGTTGGTGGGGCAGTTGCTAAACAAATTATTCCATCTATAAAAATAAATGCATTTACATCTTCTGTTGGTGATATTTTTATGGAAAAACCTTATCAAGATGTTGATTTTAGTAAAATTGAAAGTAATATAGTTCGTTGTCCTGATAATGCTACCGCTGAAAGAATAATAAAACGAATTAATGAAATAAAAAAGCAAGGAGATACTATTGGTGGTACTGTAACTTGCGTTATTCAAAATATGCCTATTGGATTAGGAGAACCTATTTTTGATAAATTACATGCACAATTAGGAAAAGCAATGTTAACCATAAATGCTGTAAAAGGCTTTGAATATGGAAGTGGTTTTTGTGGGGCAAAAATGAAAGGTAGTGAGCACAACGATATGTTTAATGAAGATGGAACTACTAAAACAAATTTATCTGGAGGTATTCAAGGAGGAATAAGTAACGGAATGGATATTTATTTTAGAGTTGCTTTTAAACCTGTAGCAACTATAATGCAAAAACAACAAACCATTGATAATAAAGGAAATATTGTTGAAATGCAAGGGAAAGGTCGCCATGATCCTTGCGTGGTGCCTAGAGCAGTACCTATTGTTGAAGCATTAGCAGCAATGGTTTTAGCAGATTTTATGTTGTTGAATAACTAAACAACTTTTAAACAGTTTTTACATATAATATAAAAGAAAAAGTATTGGAATAATAATGCCTAATAACATATATATTCCACCTCGTCCTATAATGCCTTTTTTACCTTTTGTAATAAAAAAAGAAGTTATTACAAATAGTATTAATGCCCCTGCAAAAATGTCAGAAAACCATGTCCAAATTCTGTTTGGATTATAATGTAAATAATTAGTTTCAAAAATTAATGGGCGTTTTTTTAAATACTTTGCTGTTCCATTTCCATTTAAAATATTTACAGCGATTGAAGAGCCACCTTTTAAAAATATTTTCAAGGTATTATCATTTGGGTAATAATGACTTTTATAGTTTTTTCTGGAATTAATTTTATCTAGTAAAAGTAAAATATTATCTTTTGTAGCATTACTCTTTTCCAAATTTAAGGTTGTTGTAAAATTTCTTAATTCTACGGTATAGTTAGGATTCCAATCACTCATATGATTTAATGCAATTCCTGAAATAGCATAAATTAAGGTGATACCTATAAAAAAGAATCCAACATCTCTATGGAGTATTCTACTCCATTTTCTTAACGTTTTTATAGCAATACTCAACTATTCAACTTTTGAGTATGAAACGTATTTAAGCGAATAATTTGAAATATGATCAATATTGTTCGCTTTCATTTGATCTCTGTATTGTTGTATGTGTTCTTTTTTTGCTTCAAATTGTTCTTTATTAGAAGTTCCTTCAGAATGACTTTTAATATTGTCTCCTTCCATTTTTAAACAATAAGCTTCATCAATACGTCCTTCTAAAACCACACCAGTTAATATAATTTCACTACCTTTTAAAGTTTCGTTAAATCGTTCTTCAGAAGTTACATGAACATCACCATCATCTGTTACTAAAAGTATTTTTTTACCACCATGTTTACATACGTGGTCAACAATGCCTTTTACTTGAACTTCCTTGTTAACAAAATCACCTGCTTTGGTATTAAATTCACCAATAGCTATTTGAGGAACTTCTTGGGATTTTACTCCCTTTATTTGATTAACTTTTTTGGTCTCTGTTTTACAAGAAATTAGTACTGTAAAAATTGCTAATAGGAATATGATTTTTTTCATCACTTTTTAAAATTAATCATTTATTAAATATCTTACTAAAATATAAGTGATATTTAATAAAAGTGATGATTTATATCAGGAATTTAATTTTTTTATTATGAATATTAAACACTTGGTAAATCACCATTTCCTTTGCTGGGTAAACAACTGTAGCCCATTAAATATTCATCTACTTTACGTGCGGCTTCTCTACCTTCAGAAATAGCCCAAACAATTAAAGATTGACCTCTATGCATATCGCCTGCAGTAAATATATGAGGAATATTGGTTTGATATTCCCTAGCTTTATAATTACTTCTTGCATCTAATTCTATACCAAGTTGTTTGCTTAAAGTAGCTTCTGGTCCTGTAAAACCTAGTGCTAACAAGGCTAATTCGCAAGGCCAAATTTTTTCGGTTTCTTTAATTTCTTTTAGTTTTGGGGGGTTACCTTTATTAAATTCCCAAGCTACTTTTACTGTTTTTAATGCTTTTAAAATCCCGTTTTCATCCGCAATAAATTCTTTTGTAGCTATCAACCAGTTTCTATTACACCCTTCTTCATGAGATGAAGTGGTTTTTAATTTTAAAGGCCAAAAAGGCCAAGGAGTATCTATACTTCTGTCTATTGGAGGTTTGGGCATTATTTCAAAATTTGTAACGGTTTTTGCACCTTGACGATTAGCAGTACCAATACAGTCAGAACCTGTATCACCACCACCAATAACGATAACATTTTTATTGGTAGCTAAAATATCTTCTTCACTAAATTTAATTTCAGCATTTCTTCTGTTTTGTTGTTTTAAAAAGGTCATAGCTTGTATAACTCCTTTGCTATTAATTCCTTCCACAGGTATAGTTCTGCGTTGTGTAGCGCCACCACAGAGTACAATTGCATCAAATTTATCTAATTTTTTAATGGAATAATTTACACCAACATTGGTGTTGGTGTAAAATTTAATTCCTTCTTCCTTTAAAATAGTAATTCTCCTATCAATAATTTCTTTTTCTAATTTAAAATTTGGAATCCCATAACGTAATAATCCTCCAATAGCATCATCACGTTCAAAAACCGACACTAAATGTCCTGCTCTATTTAGTTGTTGTGCAGCTGCTAATCCAGCAGGACCTGAACCAATAATTGCTATTTTTTTACCGGTTCTAATAGCAGGTGGTTGTGCTACAATCCATCCTTCTGCAAAACCTTTTTTAACAATATATTTTTCTAATTGTTCAATGGTTATGGGTGGTTTTATAATACCTAATACACAAGCTTGTTCGCAAGGAGCAGGGCATAATCTGCCCGTAAATTCGGGGAAGTTATTGGTAGCATGCAAAATATCTAATGCTTTTTTCCATTTTCCTTTATGCACCATATCATTAAAGTCGGGAATTAAATTTCCTAACGGGCATCCGCTATGACAAAATGGGATTCCACAATCCATACATCGAGAGCCTTGTTTTTCTATTTCCTTAGTTTTTAAAGGTAAATTGAATTCCTTATAATTTTGAATTCTTCCCTTTACTGAAATATATTTTTCATTTTTTCTGTCAAATTCTTTAAATCCAGTAATTTTTCCCATAATTAAGCTGATGTTTCTTCATTTATTAATTTTTCACTTTCACGTCTTTCCAAAGCTTTTTTATAATCTGTTGGCATTACTTTTATAAAATGTGGAAGATTGATATCCCAATCGTCTAAAATGCTATAAGCTAATTCGCTATTGGTATATTTAAAATGGTTTTTAATTAATTGTTTCAACTCTTTTTCATCATTAGCAGTAATGGCATCAAATTCCACCATTTCCATATTACATAATCCATCTCTAAATTTATTTTTGTCATCAAAAACATAGGCGATTCCACCACTCATACCAGCAGCAAAATTTCTACCTGTTTTCCCTAAAACTACTACTATTCCTCCGGTCATATATTCACATCCGTGATCTCCAACACCTTCAACCACAGATTTTGCACCAGAATTACGAACGCAAAAACGCTCACCTGCAATTCCGTTGATATAAGCTTCTCCATTTGTAGCACCATAAAGTGAAACATTTCCAACAATAATATTTTCTTCTGAAGCAAATGTTGCTTCATCAGGAGTTTTTATAATAAGTTTTGCACCTGATAATCCTTTACCTAAATAGTCATTGGTATTTCCATTAATTTGTAAGGTGATGCCTTTAGTGGCGAAAGCCCCAAAACTTTGTCCGGCAGAACCTGTAAATTTAATTTTGAGGGTATCTTCAGGCAAACCATTTTCTCCGTAAATTTTGGACAATTCGTTACTTAAAATTGCTCCAACACTTCTATCAGTATTTTTTATAGGAAATTGATATTCCATTTTTTCTTTTCGATAAATTGCTGGATGAGCTCTTCTGATGATTTCAAAATCTAAAACATGTTCTAATCCGTGATCTTGTGTTTCTGTATTAAATAATGGTTTATTAGTTTCTGGTTGATGCAATATTGAATTTAAATTTAAACCTTGTGCCTTATAATGTTCAATGGCTTTTGATGTTTCTATTTTTTGAGATTGGCCCACCATTTCATTAACGGTTCTAAATCCTAATTGAGCCATGATTTCACGCAATTCCTTAGCAATAAAATACATAAAGTTGATAACATGCTCAGGAGTTCCTTTAAAGTTTTTTCGTAATTCGGGGTCTTGAGTTGCAATACCTACGGGACAAGTATTAAGATGACATTTACGCATCATAATACAGCCTGATGCAACTAATGGAGCAGTTGCAAAGCCAAATTCTTCAGCGCCTAATAAACAAGCAATAGCAACATCGCGTCCAGTTTTTAATTGTCCGTCGCACTCTAAAACTATCCGGTTTCTTAAATTATTTAAAACTAAAGTTTGTTGCGCTTCAGCAATACCTAATTCCCAAGGTAAACCAGTATGCTTTAATGAAGTTAATGGTGCTGCTCCTGTGCCACCATCATAACCAGAAATTAAAATTATATCAGCTTTGGCTTTTGCAACCCCAGCAGCAATAGTTCCAACGCCAACTTTTGAAACTAATTTTACGTTAATTCTTGCATCTCTATTTGCGTTTTTTAAATCGAATATGAGTTGTGCTAAATCTTCAATAGAATAAATATCATGATGAGGCGGCGGTGAAATTAACCCCACAAAAGGTGTTGAATTTCTACATGCAGCAATCCAAGGCAATACTTTTTCACCCGGAAGTTGTCCTCCTTCACCTGGTTTAGCGCCTTGAGCCATTTTAATTTGAATTTCTTTAGCATTGGTTAAATAATTGGTTGAAACACCAAACCTTCCAGAAGCCACTTGCTTAATAGCACTATTTCTGCTATCTCCATTGGTGTCTTTTCTAAAACGATTTTTATTTTCTCCTCCTTCTCCAGAATTACTTTTCCCTCCAATTCGGTTCATAGCAATGGCTAAATTTTCATGAGCTTCTTTACTAATAGAACCGTAGGACATGGCTCCTGTTTTAAATCGTTTTACAATTTCGGTCCAAGGTTCAACTTCTTCAAGTGGAATAGGATCTAAATTATTAAATTCAAATAAACCACGAAGTGTCATTAATTTTTTACTTTGCTCGTTGATTGTTTTTGCATAAACTTCATAGTTTTCGTAGCTATTAGTTCTAACAGCTTGTTGTAGTTTAGCTACAGTTGTGGGGTTGAACATATGTTGTTCACCATTTCTTCTCCATCTATAATCACCACCAATTTTTAAACTTTTACTTCCGGCAATTTCTTTGTATGGAAAAGCATTTCTGTGGCGTAAAAACAGTTCTTTTTCAATTTCATATAAACCAATACCTTCAATTCTGGATGGTGTATTAGGAAAATATTCGTCTGTAAATTTGCTGCTTAAACCTAAAATTTCAAAAATTTGGGAAGCTCTATAAGAATGTAAGGTTGAAATTCCAATTTTATTCATAATTTTTAAAACTCCTTTAGCAATAGCTTTATTGAAGTTATCAATAGCATCGGTATCCGTAATTCCAGTAATTACTTTTTCTTTTATTTGTTGATGGATAATTTCATTAATCATATATGGATTTACAGCGCTTGCTCCATATCCAAAAAGTGTTGCAAAATGATGAGGTTCACGTGGTTCTGCTGATTCAATTATAATACCGAAGCTAGAACGTTTACCTAGTTTACCCAATTGATTTCCAATATAAGAGCAAGCTAATAGCATGGGTATTGGACCGTTATTTTTATCAACGTTTCTGTCGGATAAAATAATAATATTACAGCCTTCAGAAACAGCTTTGTAAGTTTGTTTAACTAAATTTTTTAAAGCGGATTCTATGCCGTTTAATCCTTTAGTAATATCGTACAATGTTGAAATTGAAACCGATTTAAAATCTGGGTGATTAATGTTTTTTAATTTATCAATATCAGCATTTGAAATAACAGGATTCTGAATTTTTAGCTTTTTACATTGTTCTTCAGAAACATCAAAAATATTTCTATCTCCACCAATAGCTAAACTAAAATCAGTAACAATTTCTTCACGAATTCCATCTAAAGGCGGGTTGGTAACTTGCGCAAATAATTGCTTAAAATAATTATACAACAATTGTGGTTGATCAGATAATACAGCTAATGGCGTGTCATTTCCCATAGAACCAATTACTTCTTTACCTTGGGTTGCCATCGGTAAAATTATATTATTTATTTCTTCAGAAGTGTATCCAAATATTTTCTGTCGAATTAATAAATCCGTTTTTTCAAGCGGTATTTTATTTCCAGTATAAGGAACATCTTTAAGAGGTAATAAATTTTTATTTAACCATTTTCTATATGGTTTTTGGGTAACTATTTTTTGTTTTATTTCTTCGTCATTCACAATCCTACCTTCATTCATATCTACCAAAAACATTTTACCAGGCTCTAAACGTCCGTGGCTTAAAACGTTTTCAGGTTTAATATCTAAAACACCAGTTTCAGATGACATAATTAAATTTCCGTTTTTTGTAACCGTATATCTTGATGGTCTTAATCCATTTCTATCTAATAATGCACCAATGTAATTACCATCGGTAAAAGGAATTGAGGCTGGTCCATCCCAAGGTTCCATAATGCAGGAATTAAATTCGTAAAATGCCTTTTTATCATCCTTCATACTAGTATCTTTCTCCCAGGCTTCTGGTACCATCATCATCATAACTTCTGGCAAAGAACGCCCCGTCATTAATAATAATTCTACTACCATATCCATAGTAGCCGAATCGGATTTTCCTTCTAAGATAATAGGAAATAATTTTTTAATATCATCACCAAATACATTACTTTTCATTAGCTCTTCTCGAGCTTTCATACGGTTTACATTTCCACGAAGGGTATTAATTTCTCCGTTATGACACATAAATCGAAAAGGTTGTGCCAAATCCCATGAAGGAAAGGTATTTGTGGAAAACCGTTGATGAACCAAAGCCAATCTAGTAACAACATCAGGGTTTAATAAATCGGTATAATAATTTCTAATATCTTCTGGAATTAATAACCCTTTGTAAATAATTGTAGTTATAGATAAACTAGATATATAGAATTTTTTTCTATTGGATAATTTGGAAATTTCAATTTGATGTTCTGCAATTTTTCTTGCAGCAAAAAGCTTAGCATTGAACTGATTATCATTTAAACTTTGTTTATTTTTACCAATAAAAATTTGTTCAATTGCAGGCTCATTTTTAGAAGCTATATGTCCAAGATGTACTTTATTAACAGGAACCTTTCTCCAACCTAAAACAGCTAAACCATGATTTTTAACTTCTGTTTCTAGTTTGTTTTTACAATAATTAAGTTGGTTTTCATTTTTAGGCAAAAACACCATACCAACAGCATATTCTTTTGGATTAGGTAACTTAAATGTGGTGTTTTTTACAAAAAAATCATGTGGTATATCAATTAATATACCTGCACCATCACCAGTTTTTCCATCAGAACTTACGGCTCCTCTATGCTCAAGATTAATTAATATTTCTAAAGCATCGTGAATAATTGTATTTGATTTTTCTCCTTTTAGATTACAAATGAATCCTGCTCCGCAATTATCTCTTTCAAATTCAGGTAAATAAAGCCCTTGTTTTTCCATTATATTTCTTTTAGTAAATCTTTATAAAATTAAGTAAAAATTTAATTAAAATTTTATAAAATTACGAATACGTTGTAGTTAGTGTATTAAAATAATAGAAATAGTGTAAATAATATAATGTAAAAAACACTATTATAATGTAAAATACATTAGATTATTTTTTTAATAAAAATTGAATTATTTAAGAATACATCATAGTAAAGGTGTAAATATTTTCAAATTCTTAAACATTAACTAATTTTGTTACATTAGTCATTTCAAAATTAATCATTTTAAAACCATTAAATAGTCTATGAGTAATTATCACATTAAACATTTAGAAGAGTATTTTCAAGTATATCGTAAGTCTGTTAGAAATCCTGAAAATTTTTGGAAAGAAATTGCTGAAGAGCACTTTGTTTGGAGAAAAAGATGGGATAAAGTGCTAAGTTGGGATTTTTCAAAACCTGAAATTAAATGGTTTGAAGGCGCTCAATTAAACATTACTGAAAATTGTATTGATCGACATTTGAGAACTAGAGGTGATAAAACAGCCATTTTATTTGAACCTAATAATCCAGATGAAATGGCAAAACACATCACTTATAAACAGCTATATTCTGAAGTTAATAAGTTTGCGAATGTTTTAAAAAATCAAGGAATAAAAAAAGGAGATAGGGTTTGTATATATTTGCCGATGATTCCTGAGTTGGCAATTTCAGTATTGGCCTGTGCCAGAATAGGTGCTATACATTCTGTAGTTTTTGCCGGTTTTTCATCTAAAGCATTAGCTACCAGAATAAATGATGCATCATGTAATATGGTTATAACTTCGGATGGTTCTTTTAGAGGGACCAAAATTATTGATTTAAAAGGTATTGTTGATGAAGCTCTGGAAAGTTGCTCAACGGTAAAATCGGTTTTAGTAGCTAAAAGGACTCATACTGAAATTTATATGATGCCGAAAAGAGATAGTTGGCTACAACCTTTATTAGATAAAGCTTCACCTGAATGTGAACCTGAAATAATGAATGCTGAAGATCCTTTATTTATTTTATATACTTCAGGATCTACCGGAAAGCCAAAAGGAATGGTTCATACTACCGCAGGATATATGGTTTACACAGCTTTTACATTTAAAAATGTATTTAATTATAGAGAAAATGATATTTTTTGGTGTACGGCTGATATCGGTTGGATTACGGGCCATAGTTATATTGTGTATGGGCCTTTAGCTAATGGAGCAACAACTGTTATGTTTGAAGGAGTGCCTAGCTATCCGGATTACAGTAGATTTTGGCAAATCGTTGAAAAACATAAAATAAATCAATTTTATACTGCTCCAACTGCCATTCGTGCTTTAGCAAAAGAAAAATTAGATTATGTTGAAAGTAGTGATTTATCCTCTTTAAAGGTAATAGGTTCAGTAGGCGAACCAATTAATGAACAAGCTTGGCATTGGTACAATGATAATGTTGGTAAAAGAAAGTGTCCAATTGTAGATACTTGGTGGCAAACTGAAACAGGAGGAATTTTAATTTCACCAATACCATATGCCACCCCTACAATACCAACGTATGCTACGTTACCATTGCCAGGAATTCAATTAGCTATAATGGATGAAAACGGACAAGAAATTAATGAGAATCAAGTAGATGGAAAACTTTGCGTGAATTTTCCGTGGCCTTCAATTGCAAGAACTATTTGGAGAGATCATGAACGTTATAGAAAAACTTATTTTTCTACTTTTAAAAATAAATACTTTACAGGTGATGGAGCTTTACGTGATGAAGTTGGTTATTACAGAATAACAGGTAGAGTAGATGATGTAATTATTGTATCGGGTCATAATTTAGGTACTGCACCTATTGAAGATGCAGTTAATGAACATCCAGCAGTAGTAGAATCGGCAATTGTTGGTTATCCACATCCTATTAAAGGAAACGCCTTATACGGATTTGTAATATTAAAAGAAACGGGAGAAACTAGAAATCAAGATAATTTAAGAAAAGAAATAAACCAAGTTATAGCAGATCATATTGGTCCAATAGCAAAATTAGAAAAAATTCAGTTTGTGCCAGGGTTACCAAAAACGCGGTCAGGTAAAATTATGAGAAGAATACTAAGGAAAATAGTTATTAAAGATACTTCTAATTTGGGAGATACAACAACCTTATTAAACCCTGAAATTATACAAAAAATTATTGATGGTAGTTTGTAGCCCAAAGAGGCTGTCTAAAAAATCTTTCAATTGTCATTTTGAGTGCAGTCGAAAAATCTTATTTATCTAATTATCAGTAATTTTATTTTTATGAGATTCTTCATTTTTATTCAGGATGACACTTTTTAGACAACCTCTTTGGGTTTTTCATTATCCCATTCTTTTCTATATCGTAATAATTCTGTATCAATTACTGCTCTTGATTTTGTAATTAATTCCTCGGCATTATCACCATAAATTGGAGGCAAGTAACTTATTTTTACTTCAGTTCTCCATTTACCAAAGCAACGAATAAAATGAGGTAAAAAAGTATCCTCACCAATCCAAGCATCACTTAAATATTTATAATCAATAGCAATGGGTATTACGGGAACTTTAAGTTGAGCAGCTAATTTAAAAGCTCCAGGTTTAAAATCAATGGTAGTAGGTTTAATATGCGTAGTTCCTTCAGGAGTATTTAGTATAGAAAAACCATTTTTAAGGATAGGTTGAGCCTTTTGTAAGGTATCCTTTCTACTCGATTTTTCTTCTCGTTTCACAAAAATAACACCAGTAGCTTTACAAACATTTCCAACTAAGGGCCATGATGCAAGTTCTATTTTTGCAATTGGATATGCTAAAATATGTTGTAAAATTACAATAGAATCAAAATAAGTTCTATGATTAGAAATTATTAATCCCGATTTGGAAGGTATTTTACCGTAGGTTATTATTTTACTTCCTAAAATAACCAATAAATTTTGGATGATAAATCTTCTATAAAGTATCCCTCTTTTTAATTTTTTTTCATCAGATGCAATAAATAAATTAGTAAACAGCAACCATCCAAAAAAGGTGGAAGTCATTAAAACAAATAATAAAAGTCTAATAATGCCTAAAAGGGGTTTCAATATTTTCATTAATCAAAATAACTAAAAGATTCATTTCCTTTAATTTGTAAGAGCGATTCATAAATTAGTTTAATCACGTTTTCAACGTCATCTTTACAAACCATTTCTACAGTAGTATGCATGTAGCGCAATGCTAATGAAATTAAAGCAGACGGAACACCACCATTACTATAGGCAAAAGCATCAGTATCGGTGCCGGTTGCACGTGATGAAGCCATTCTTTGAAAAGGTATTTTTTTAGATTCTGCAGTTTCAACTATAAGCTCTCTTAACTTATTTTGCACAGCAGGTGCATAACTAATTACTGGCCCGTCACCCGATTTAGTTTCACCTTCTTTCTTTTTGTCAATCATTGGGGTAGTGGTATCATGACAAACATCCGTTACAATTGCTAAATTTGGTTTAATGGTATGCGTTATCATTTCAGCACCACGTAATCCAATTTCTTCTTGTACCGAATTGGTAATGTATAACCCAAATGGTAATTTTACGTTATTTTCTTTTAATAATCGAGCAACTTCAGCTATCATAAACCCACCCATCCTATTATCTAGGGCTCTGCAAACAAAATTGTTTTTATTTAAAATAAAAAACTCATCAGGGTAGGTAATTACACAGCCTACATGAACTCCTAATTTTTCAACTTCCTCTTTAGTTTTGCAACCACAATCAATAAAAATATTATCTAATTTGGGTGTTTCTTCTTTTTCTTTTATACGCGTATGAATTGCCGGCCAGCCAAAAACACCTTTTACAATTCCTTTTTTAGTATGAATATTTACCACTTTTGATGGTGCAATTTGGTGATCGCTTCCACCATTTCTAATTACATAAATAATTCCTTCAGGCGTAATATAATTAACGTACCATGAAATTTCGTCAGCGTGACCCTCAATAACAACCTTAAATTTAGCATCCGGATTTATAATGCCAACCGCTGTTCCATAACTATCCGTAATAAAAGTGTCAACATAAGGTTTTAAATAATTCATCCAAATTTTTTGACCTTCTTTTTCGTAGCCAGTTGGGGCAGCATTATTTAAGTATTTTTCTAAAAAAGTAATCGATTTTTTAGTAAGTATTGTTTTAGTTTTGCTCATGCTTATTTTAAATTTGCGTCAAAAGTACAAAGATTTTACCATTACAAAAATAAATATTTGGGCGTTCCCTTTCAGGTCGTGCTATTTGCTATATCTTTTTTTGAGAAAACAAAAAAAGGATGCCGCTGCTATCACTAACGCAGATTACTAGATTACAAGGAAATTTTTACTACCAAACGTCATCCTATGTTTGCATAAGTGTTAAATTAGACACTTATGCAAACACAGATCATTGCGAAGGAGGTACGACTGCGGCAATCTCTAACTCGAAACTAACTATCATTACAATAGCTACGAAGTAATCCCTACTAAAAAGAAACAGATTGCTCCACTTCATTTGCAATGACAAAATAATCTGTTTGTAGAAAATGTTAAATGGCAATGCAATTTTCTAACTACTGATTTATATTGACTATTAATAATTAATAGCTTAATTATTAGAATAATTACCTTAAATAAGCTAAATTTATAATACAAAAAGTGAAGATAAAAGAGTAATAAATGAAAAAGAGGCAATCAGTTTACAAAATTAATAAATTATTAGGCGAATCAGGTATTCAGGTTAATGGTCCAAATTCATGGGATATTCAAATAAAACCAGAATTTATTGATGAATTTTATTATCGTGTTATTCATTATGGTTCTCTAGGTTTAGGAGAATCATATATGGATGGTTGGTGGAATTGTGAAAAACTCGATGAATTTTTCACAAAAATTTTAAGTGCAGGTTTAGATAATGCAGTGAACTCGTGGCAAATGATTTTCTCTTACCTAAGAGCTCTAATTTTTAATGTACAAACGCGCTCTGGAAGTTTAAAAGTGGCAAGGAATCATTATAATTTTTCTCCAAAATTATATGAATCATTTTTAGACCCATATAATCAATATAGTTGTGGATATTTTAAAAATACAGACAATCTTAATATAGCTCAGGAAAATAAAGCTCATTTAATTTGTCGAAAATTAAATCTTTCTTCCTTAGATAATTTATTAGATATAGGATGTGGTTGGGGTGGATTGGCAAAATTTGCTTCAGAGAATTACGGGTGTAAAGTTACAGGTATAACTATATCTGAGGTACAAGCTGAATATGCAAAAAAATTTACAAAGGGGTTACCTGTAAAAATTAAATTAATGGATTACAGGGATTTAAAAAATGAAAAATTTACGAAAATTGTTAGTGTAGGAATGATTGAACATGTGGGTAATAAAAATTACAAAAAATTTATGAATGTTGTTTATAAATCTCTAGCTGATAAAGGCTTATTTCTTTTACATACAATTGGTAGTTTGAAATCAGTTATAAATACCGATGCGTGGATTAATAAGTATATTTTTCCAAACTCTATGTTGCCTTCAATTGAGCAAATAGCAAAGGCTTCAGAGAAGTTTGTGACTGAAGATCTTCATAATTTTGGTACAAACTATGATAAAACATTGATGGCTTGGAATAAAAACTTCCAAAAAAAGTGGAGTACAGTGAAATCTGATTATTATGATGAAAGATTTCATCGTATGTGGGAGTATTATTTATTGTCTTGTGCTGCTTCTTTCCGTACAAGGAAAAATCAGTTATATCAATTTGTTTTTTCAAAAAATTTAACTAAAAATTATAAGCCTGTCAGGTAAGATTTTTTTTGATAATTATGTCAGAAGTAAGCTGGTTATTAAAAAATAGAATAGTTCAAAATATCAATTTTGCAGCAACATAATGTACTCATAGAATTATGGTGTGAAAAAGTAATGTTATTGATATAATCAATTGGAAACTAGAAAGCGCGGATTTGCAATCCGTGCTTTCTTCTTTTATAACAATTATGGTTTCAATTATTAAACATTTAACCTAATAGGTTTTAAAACCTGTTAGGTTATTATTTTCTATATGCTGTTCTAACTCAAAATAAACAAATTGCCACGGTTTTACCAAAACCTCTCAATGACAAACTCACCCACATCATTGCGAAGGAGGTACGACTGCAGCAATCTCTAACTCGAAACTAACTGTCATTACGAGAATTGAGACCAAAGTTTTCTCAAACGGAAGGAATGACATTACGATTTTAAATAAGTCTGTCATTCCTGCGAGGCAGGAATCTCTTTAATATTATCTATATTTTTAATTTTTTATAATTTGATAAATACTTGATTTATAAAGTATTAAAAAAGATGTAAATGGTAGGAGCAATAGCTACAACATAATCTAATAATTTTAAAGCACAACTTATTTATTTATAAAATTAAAATATGTGTAACTTTGCCACCTTATATATATAAGTATAAAAAATTGACTTTAAAACGTAAATATATATTAGCCGTTTTGGCTGTTTTAGTAAGTATTTTGGTTTTTTCACAAGAAGAAGCTAAGACAGATTCTATATCATTAAATGAAAAATACATTGTTTTTAAAGGAGATACTTTGTTAATAAAATTGCACGAAGTACAACTGCTTAAAAAATTAAAATTTAAAACAGATTACGATAGGCGTTATTATTTTTGGTTTCGAAAAAAAGTGCTAAAAGCATATCCGTTTGCTAAAATGGGTGCAGAACGTCTTGCAATTTTGAATGAAAGATTATTAAAAATAAAGTCCAAAAGACAAAAAAGGAAATATACCAAACTAATTCAAAAATATATGGAAGGTGAGTTTACTAACCAATTAAAAAAACTAACCAGAACAGAAGGTCGTATACTTATTAAATTAATTGATCGTCAAACAGGAGAAACTGCCTTTCAATTAGTAAAAAATTTACGAAGCGGTTGGAAAGCATTTTGGTATAATACTACGGCAAAAATGTTTAAGCTATCTTTAAAATCCATTTATGACCCTATAAATAATAAAGAAGATTATTTAATTGAAGATATATTACAACGCGCTTTTATTGATGGTGTGTTAAAAGAGCAACCATCAAAACTTAATTTTAATTATCTTGAATTAAGCAAAAGAATGATTGATACGCCAAAACCTCCTTTAAAAAAGAAGTAATTTATAAATTTTCTTATTCTGTTTGTTTAAATAAAAGGCCTATGTTTAAAATCTCCAGTTCCCAAAATTTACCTCAAAATATTTTCCCACACAAACTAACTATTTCATTAACAGAATGTTATTTTTGTATCCAAAAAAAATAAAAAAAATATTGAAAAAAACTTGTTTATGGGATAGAAAAGGTATTACATTTGCCACCGCTAATAAGGAAACGGTTTAGCAATACGGTCAGGAACATTTATAGATAAAAAAAAACTTAAAAAAAGCCTAAATAATATTTGGTGATTACATAAAAGGGTTTTATCTTTGCGCCCCGCAATATTGTAAAATGCGGTAGCAAAAAAAGTTCTAAAAAGGGGGTTCAAAAAAACTTTAAAAAATAGTTAAAATAAAATTTGGCTGATAAGGAATAAGGTTTTACATTTGCACCCGCTTAGCGAGATACTGAGTAAAAAAACAGA
>Ga0209633_10000046_pt1 | contig 146412 bp, 132 predicted proteins | sample Cruoilmetagenom1_FD_187290 | JGI IMG/M metagenome (GOLD analysis project Ga0209633, IMG submission 187290) | Oil polluted marine microbial communities from Coal Oil Point, Santa Barbara, California, USA - Sample 1 (SPAdes) (version 2) | ecosystem: Environmental > Aquatic > Marine > Oil seeps ... | reverse complement strand
TTCAATATCCATTGGCTTCTGGTAATGATCTTCAATAATTAGTGCCCAATCTGCCAGTTTTATAACCTCATTATCATGCAAAACATATTCTTCTTGTTTTTCTTTGGGTGTTTCTATATTAATTATTGATTCCTGATTATTAGACGTTGTATAAACCATTGTTTTAGATTTATTTCCTAATTTTTTTTGAATAATAGGATAGAAACCTAGCTTTAAAGTAGGTTTGAAAATATAGAATTCATCTGGGTTTACTGTGCCTTGCACAATGTTTTCTCCTAAGCCCCAAACTCCTGATAATAGCATAACATTTTCAAATCCAGATTCTGGGTCAATGGTAAAACCAACACCAGAGCAGCTTTTATCAGAGCGGATCATTTTCTGTACTCCTACAGAGAGCGCTATTTCTTCATGCTTAAAACCTCTTTCTTCCCTATACTTTATAGCCCTGTTTGTATATAATGATGAAAAACATTTTTTAACTGCATCTAGCAAAACTTCTTTACCTTTTATATTTAAAAAAGTATCATGTTGCCCTGCAAAGCTCGCATCAGGGAGGTCTTCTGCAGTCGCACTGCTACGCACTGCTACATCTATATCGTTTTTACCTGAAAGGTCTTTATAGGCATTAATGATTTCATTAGAAAATTGTAAAGAGAAACTGCCATTAAGTATAAGTTGACGCGCTTTTGAACCAACTTCAATAAGGTTTGAATATTCATTTCTGTCAAGAGTTTTTAATAACTCCACCAACGGATTATTAAGCTGATTTTCGTTTAAAAATTCCCAAAACGCTAACGAAGTAGTAGCAAAGCCATTTGGCACAAGCACCCCTTTTGATGAAAGTTGGTTAAACATTTCACCTAAAGACGCATTTTTACCACCTACAACTGCAATATCATTAATGTTTATTTCATTAAACCTTTTTATTAATGAATTCATCCTTTTTTATTCTGTTTAACAAAGTAAATAAGAAGCTGTAAAAATTGAAATGATTTATATCACTCTTGTCAAATAACTCTACTATTTTTTTATTTAAAATAAGTAATGTTTAAATGTGGGAAAAGCATATGTTTTATTTCTCCTCAATATGAAAATTCTTACCTTCAATAAACAAATATATCAATAGCAAGCCTTACGTTTGTAATTTGGCAACTAGTGTTGCGATACGAAATAGATTGATAAAACCTACTCTTCACAACTTTGAATTATACGAAAAGATATGATGACGGAAATCATAGGATTTTTTTTACTAAACATGTAGTTTTAGATTAAATTCTAAATATGAATATTATGAGAAAGATGTTTTATTTTATATTATCAATGTTATTAATGAGTTGTTCTTCTACGCAAATTATTGATAGTTGGAAGAACAAAGAGTACACTACTTTTAAACCAAAAAAGGTGTTGATTATTGGTATTACTCAAAATCTTACGGGACGTAAAATGTTTGAGACGCAGTTAAAAGATGCTTTAAACTCTCGTGGGCTGCAGGCAGAAGAAAGTTTTAATGTATTTGAAATGGATTTCACCAACTCTAAACAAACTGAAGAAGATATTCAGGAACAATTAGAAAAATTAGCTGAAAAGAGGTATGATGCTGTACTGATTTCTGCGGTAAAAGGGGTTGAAGAGAAAATTGTATATAGTAGAGGTAATACTTGGGTTGATCACCACTGGAGAAGGTTTGGTCGCTATTATTATTATTATCAAGATGTATATTTTAATCCAGGGTATTATCAGAATTACAATATATATAACATAGAAAGTTCTTTATATGACTTTACCTCAAAAGACAAAGTTTTAGTTTGGGTAGCCTCTTATAGCATTATGGATCCAACAGGAATTGACAAAACTGTTAAGGATTATGTAGGAGCAATGATTAAAGGCCTTGAAAAAGAAAACCTAATACCAACCTTATAAAGGAAGATATTGCACAAAATATTATGACATAAGAAATAGTTGCTGCATAATAATAGTTTGTGTTTGAGAAGGAGTAAAAATAAAGCATTTGCTTCTTTGAATGATTATGTTAGTCGAGTTATATATATATATTTATATGCTAGCTTGAATCACTTACCAAACAACCTTATGGCATCTCAAGAGCATCGAGTGTATTATTAGCTTAGATTAATTAACTTAACACAACATGATACAAAAACCATTTGTACTTACGACTAAAGATGTTGTGAAACAGTTAAATAGTGATGTGGAATATGGATTAACCAGAGTAGAGGTTCAACGGCGTCTCGTACAGTATGGGAAAAATAATATACCACAAAAAGGGAATAAAAAGAGATGGCGCATTCTTCTAGAACAATTTCTTGACCCAATTATTTATATTTTAACGGTTGCAACATTATTAGCATTTTTTTTTAGAGACTGGTCAGAAGGCATAGCTATACTTATAGTTATTAGTATTACCGTTATTATAGGTTTTTTTATGGAATTGCAGGCCGTCCGTTCGTTAGAAAAACTTCGGAAGATGGGCCAAGTACTAACCAATGTATTACGAGATAGTAAAATATTGCGTATAAAAGCCTCCTTGTTAGTTCCAGGTGATATAATCATATTAGAAACAGGAGACGTTATTTCTGCAGATGCTCGTTTGATTACTCATGAAAACTTAATAGTAAAAGAAGCCTCTTTAACCGGGGAAAGTACACCAATGGAAAAAAGGACAATTCCTTTACCGGCAGACACCCAAATAGCAGAACAAAACAATATGGTATTCAAAGGTACTTTGGTTGCCAGAGGAATGGCTAAAGCTATAGTCACAGCTACCGGTATACATACTGAACTTGGAAAAATTCAACAAATGGGAATGGAAGCAAAAGAGGAGGATGCACCTCTTAAAAAGAAGTTGAATCAGCTTAGTATATGGCTTATTTGGTTAACTCTATTATTGGTGATTCTAGTTATTATAATGGGTTATATAAGAGGCAAGGAGTTATCATTAATGATACAAACGGGCGTAGCACTGGCGGTTGCGGCGATACCTGAAGGATTGCCCATTGTAGCAACTATTGCATTGGCTAAAGGCATTCTTAAATTATCCAAGCAAGAAGTAATCATCAAAAAGTTAGAAGCAGTCCAAACATTAGGAGCAACCAATATTATTTGTACAGACAAGACAGGAACACTTACAGAAGATAAAATGAAAGTACATTCCTTGGTATTTGAAACCAAGTTGTTACAGAATATATATTATAAAAATAATAATTTTTTTAACTCGCTAGGGAATCAAAAAGCTTTTGATAAAATAATCATGACCGGAATTTTATGTAATGACGTTATTCTTAATGCTGAAAAAAGACGCGGAGATACAATTGATTTGGCGTTGATAGAATTTGCAGAACATATTGGGTATGATCCAACAACGATTCAAAAAAGTAATCTGGAAAGAATGGAAATTCCATTTGATACTGATAATAAGATGATGGCAACGGTTAATCAAGATAAAGAAGTATTTAATGTATATACCAAAGGTGCTTTTGAAAGTATAGTTGACTACTGTGATACAATATTTAAAGAAGGCAAAATAGAAAGATTCAATAACAAAGATAAATGGTATAATATAGTTGATGATTTGGCTTCACAGGGATTACGTATATTAGCCTTTGCCTATAAGAAAACTGAAGAACTTCCTAAAAAGGAAACATTACTAAAAAATCTTACTTTTATTGGCATTGTTGGATTTTTGGACCCTGCCAGAAAGGACGTAAAATCGACTATTGCAACCTATAAAAATGCAGGTATCAGGGTAATTATGATGACTGGAGATCATCCGGGAACTGCAAAAAAAATAGCAGAAGAAATAGGATTGCTAGAACTTGATGCTTCTCAAGATAAAGTGTTACACGGTAAGTATCTTCCAAGCTTTAATGAGCTTAATAAAAATAAAATAAAACAACTCCTTAACATTACTGTTTTTGCAAGGGTTACTCCAGAACAAAAATTAAGCCTTGTGAAATTCTATCAACGAAATAATAATATAGTTGGTATGATTGGTGATGGTGTTAATGATGTTCCGGCCTTAATAAAAGCTGATATTGGAATTGCCATGGGTATTCGGGGGACCGAAGCTGCCAGAGATGCGGCTGATGTCATTCTTAAAAATGATAAATTTACTGCTATGGAATTGGCAATACGTCAAGGCAGAGCTATCTTCGAGCACATACGACAATTTGTAGTGTATCTTTTATCCAGTAATCTAGCTGAAATAATTTCAGTAGGTTTGGCAGCACTAATGAATTTACCATCTCCGTTACTACCGCTACAAATATTATTCTTAAACCTTATTACAGATATTTTTCCTGCTTTGGCTTTAGGGTTAGGTAAAGGAGAAGGGGATATTATGGAGCGACCACCAAGAAAACCTGACGAACCAATAATGACGCGTAAGCTATGGTATTCAACGGTTATTTACGGTTTGTCTATTACAACTGCAGTACTTGGCATAACAATTTATGCAAACTTTGAGCTAGAACTTTCTCCCGTTGAAATCAATAATGTGGCTTTTTATACTCTGATTTTTGCACAGTTACTCAATATCTTCAATATGCCCAGACGTCAACTTTCTTTCTTTAAAAATGAAGTCACTACTAATCCTTGGGTATGGAGTGCTATTGTATTATGTATATTATTAACAGTATCAGCATATTTAATACCGCCTATGGCTAAAGCGCTTTCCATGGTACCTTTATCCGTTAATCAATTAGGATTAATTGTTTTGTTTGGATTTGGTTCCTTGACCTTGGCTCAGTTTATAAAACGAATAGGAGGCATTCTCTGACATAGAAGATACTGTCAGTTATGTTCCCTTTTTTCAATAAGCCTACAGACATATCATAGTAATAGAATCCTTTAAACAATCTTTCGCAAAAACCTTTATAGAATAAATTTTCCAGTTTTTTTACTGAAAAGTTTGATAATAATTACCTATTTAACCCCCTGAAGGCTGGTCTAATCAATAAAAACGGTCACTAAATATTTTTATATGTTCAACCTGTCTCAATCATAGATTCTAAGAATTCAGTGCTTCAAGTAAGTTATTTTACATAAGATTATTCATTACTGCTTGCTAAAACTCTCATACTCCGTTTTCCTAATATCTCTTCCAGATCCTCTTTATAAACCACTTCTTTTTTTAACAGGAATTGCGCCAATTTTTCCAGTTCACTCCTATGTTTCAATAACAAGTTCTTGGTTCTTTGATAAGCTGTAGTTATCAAATCCTGAACCTCCTTATCAATAAGCTGTGCCATATTTTCACTGTAGGGTTTCCCAAACAAGCGTTCATTTTGGCCAGTAGAGTCATAAAAACTCATTGGGCCAATTTCTTCATCCAATCCATAGTAGGCAACCATATTATAAGCCTGCTTGGTAACTTTTTCTAAATCATCCAATGCACCGGTTGAAACTTCATCGAAAATTATTTCTTCAGCAGCACGGCCACCTAATGATGCACAAATTTGATCTATAAACTGAGACTTGGTTATAATTTGGTGTTCTTCAGGAAGGTACCAGGCCGCACCTAAAGATTTACCTCGAGGAATAATAGACACCTTAACTAAAGGATCTACATTCTTTAGATACCAACTGGCAACAGCATGACCGGCTTCATGATGTGCCACAATTTTCTTTTCTTTAGGAGAAATTATTTTACTTTTTCTTTCAAGCCCGCCAACAACCCGATCTCTGGCTTGCATAAAATCTTCCTGTGCTACCTTTTTCTTTTTTTTACGTGCAGCAATCAAAGCGGCTTCATTACAAATGTTCGCTATATCAGCTCCAGAAAATCCTGGGCTTAAAGATGCCAAAATTTCTATATCTACATCATCATCCATTTTTAAAGGTCTCATATGTACATCAAATATTTCTTTACGCTCTTGTTTGTTCGGTAGTTCTAAATATATGTGACGATCAAATCTACCGGGACGTAATAAAGCTTTGTCGAGAATATCGGCTCTATTGGTAGCGGCAAGCACAATAACTCCTGTATTGGTACCAAACCCGTCTAATTCTGTTAACAACTGATTCAAGGTATTTTCTCTTTCATCATTTGTCTGAAATGCATTTGCTTTACCACGAGAGCGTCCAATGGCATCTATTTCATCAATAAAAATAATACTGGGTGCTTTTTCCTTGGCTTGTTTAAAAAGATCTCTTACACGTGAAGCTCCTACCCCAACAAACATCTCTACAAATTCAGACCCAGATAAGGAAAAGAAAGGGACTTTAGCCTCTCCTGCAACAGCTCTTGCCATTAACGTTTTACCTGTGCCTGGAGGCCCTACAAGCATTACTCCTTTAGGGATTTTTGCCCCAAGTTTGGTATAGTATCCAGGATTATTAAGAAAATCTATAATCTCTTTTACCTCAATTTTAGCTTCTTTTAATCCTGCAATATCATTGAACGTGACGTTACTTCTGGTATCCTTGTTCATGAGCTTAGCAGTAGTCTTTCCAAAATTGAATATAGAACTTCCCATTCTACCTTTGCCTACCTTACCTATACCCCTAAACATTATTACCCAAAACAAAAAGAGAAGCCCAATTGGAAGTATCCAGGAAAGAATTGTTATCCAATTGGTACGATTTAAATATCTGATTTCAAATTTTTCCTCAAAGGAAAAATCTTGTTGTGCCTGTTCCAACTTACTTTCAAAACTTTCTACAGATCCAATACGTAACGTATAGTGTGGACCTGTTTTAGAACTAAATAAACCATCTGAAATTTCTTTATATTTAGGGTCTTCAAACCTTTCTTTTTTAATATAAATTTCGGCAATTTCCTTATTAACAACAACAATTTTTTCAACGTCGTGTTGACTTAACATGGTTCGCTCAAATTCTAACCAACTAATTTCCTTAGTCTTGAAAGTAGACCATAAGAACATTAAAAAAAATAGTAGTAAAAGAAAGATATAATACGACCAACTAGGCCGGTATCGACTTAGCGGCTTCTTTGATTTATTTGCTTCCGGCAAATTATTTTTTTGATTCTTCTTAGATTCGTTATTCATTTTTCTCTTAAAACTGTGGTGTTATTTCAAAGCTATTTGTAATTAATGACTCTTGGAATGATATAAATCATTAGAACAAAAAAAACTTAAAGATTGTTAAAAAAGAGGTTAGATATGTATTGTTTATATTCAACCTCATCCCTAAAAAACTTGGAATAATACTTTGCAAACTGATTAATATCATTTCAATTCTCTTTAAGTATTGATATTTTAGTTAAATAAACATAGGGTTATGTATACATCTAAAAATTATCCGTTACCAGAAAAAACTTTTGAAGCATTGGCATCTAAATACTGCTTACATTGTGTTTCCATATATCTTCCAATGTTCAAAACAGGAAAAGAGCAAAATGAACGCTTGGCACAAGCCAACTTAAAAAGTTGCATCAAAGAAGTGCATCGAGCTTTAGCGAAGCATAAACTACAAGAAGATGAAATTAAAAATTATTTAAAGCCTATAGAAAAACTCATTGCCAATATAGATCTATGGAGGAGCCCTTCAGATGGTCTGGCTATTTTTTTAGACAAGAAAAATTTTAGTTATTATCTATTTCCCATCTCATTTGATACACAAACTTATGTGGCTGATCATTTTTATCTAAAACCAATACTGCCTTTATACCACGAATATGGCGTTTACTATCTATTGGAATTAAGTCAAGACTATATAAAGCTTTATGAAGCCACCAGATATGGTTTTAAGGATCTTTATATTGAAGATTTTGCACCTGACCAATTGGAAAAAGCTGTAGGATTTGATTATAAACCCAAAATGTTACAATTCAGAAGTGGTCAGGCTGCACATGGAGCAGGTTCTTTCCATGGTCATGGGGAGGGAAAAGACGATGATAAAAAAGAGTTGATATCTTTTTTTAAGGCAATAGACAGAGGGATAAAAAAGGCAATTACCAATCAAAAAGCTCCATTGGTATTAGCTTGTGTAGACCAATTGTATCATCTATATAAAGAAGTGAATTCATATCCTATTCTTTATGATAAAAATGTAGGTGGCGATCCGGAGTTTAAAGATAAGAAGGAGATGCACAAACAATCTTGGGAACTAGTACAGGAGTACTTTAAGAGGATTAAGAAATCTAGATTAGATTCATTTGCAGAATGGTACCACAGTGCAAAAACATCTCATGATCCTTCTGAAATTATTCTGGCCGCAATAAACGGCAAAATAGATACACTATTCATAAGGAAAGGTGTTGATCTTTTTGGTGTTTATAACAAAGAAAAAAATTATATAAGTTTTGATGATTCAAAAGAATTAAATAATAGCTCTTTAATAAACCTTGCCGCCATGCATACCTTTAGGCAGAAAGGAAAAGTATATGAGCTTGATGCTAATGAAATGCCCATAAAGGAGCATCCCATTAATGCGCTTTACCGGTATTGAGCAGAGGTCACCATTTTGGAACATCTTAGCATTCAAATAACCTAAAAGTATGAAAGGACTTTTAGCTTAGGGTGTATTTGTGTACAAAACCCATTAGAACTTGTAGAATTCATATTAAATGATAATGAAAACTATCATTTAAAAAATATAAAGACTGTTGTTAGGGCCAGAAAAACATGAACAATTCCCATTAATAAGCAACCTGCCATTCATGTTTTATACTGGACGGTATGGACGGATGACAATCGGGTAGTTCAATTTCGAAATGATATTTACCAAAGGGATAACAAATTATTGAAAGCATTGCAATTATCCGCACCAATTGCAAAACCAAACGGATCTTAATTATTTATCATTTGTGGTTAAGGTGGGTTAATTCTAACAATTTTGAGAATTAACACACTATAAACTTTAAATTAAAAGTAATAATAATTGATAATTATCATTGTAATTATCTAGTTGAATATTTACATTTATAATATTCTGATGCCTTCAAATTCAACTAAAATGAAAAAAATATTATTACCTACCGATTTTTCAAAAAATGCACGAAATGCTATTGATTATGCATTACAATTATTCAAAGATGAAACATGTGTTTTTTTTATTTTGAATACATATACACCTATGATTTACAATTATGAATATCAAATAAATGCCGATCAATATATGATGGAATCAGTTGATATGGTTAAGAAAAATTCTGAAGAAAAACTTGATGAGCTTATAAGAAGCGTTAAAAAAAAATTCAATAATTTAAAGCATAAATTTAAAACTATATCCTCATTTAATATTTTATCTGATGAAGTTATCGAACTTACTGATGAATATCATTTGGATTTAATAATTATGGGAACCAAAGGAGCATCAAAAGATAGAGAAATTTTATTTGGTTCAAACACCATTCATGTTATAAAAAAGGCCGAGTGTCCAGTAATAGCTATACCAGAAAATTTTGATTTTGAAGCTCCAAAAGAGATCTTATTCCCAACAGATTATAAATTTGATTATCAACTAGAAGTTTTAAACCCGATTATTGAAATAGCCAATATGTATAACCCTAGAGTAAATATTCTACACATCTATTATAGTGATGAACTATCAGAAGATCAAGAACAAAACAAATTGAAATTAGATAATTATTTTAGCAATATTGCACATTTATTTTACTACGCTAGTAATCAAAATATTACCGATGCAATTAAAAAATTTCAATTACGGGCAAAGATCAATTTGTTAGTTATAATGAATAAAAGACATTCCTTTTTTGAAAAATTATTTTCTAAGTCTGCGATTAATCAAATAGTACTTCATTTAAATATTCCTTTATTGGTAATACCGACAGAATAAATAGAAATAGGTCTTTTTTCGTCTAATTTATTAGTTTATATTTAATTTAAATTCTGAGACACTTATATGTTTTAATAATATAGGCAAAATGACCTTCTAAACCATTTTAGATGAATTAGTCCGTAATCAAATGAAAAAGAAGTTCTATTCTAAAAAAAGAAATTTTCTGTTTTACAAAAACAAAATAATACTATCAAACTAGCTTAGTTTCTACTAAAGGTTGATTATTATCATTTAATGATTCTTGAATATTTGTAAACTGATTTATATCATTGTGCACCTCAATAATATGGTATATTTTAAATAATTATTAATCATTAAAGCAAAATGCTATGTCTGTTTTAAAAGTTATTGAAATTTTAGGAAACTCAACTGTTAGTTTTGAAGATGCTGTACAAAATGTGATAAACGAAGCATCTAAATCAGTTAGAAACATCAAATCTGTTTATATTCAAGATATGTCTGTTGCCGTAAGCAACAATCAAATTACTGAATATAGAGTAGACGCAAAAGTCACTTTCGGAATCTTAGATGAAGAGCCATAGTGATATTTTTTTGTTAACAGAAGGCGTTCTTAAAAGGTTAATGCAAATTTGATACCTCTATTAGAACGCCTTATTTTATTATTAAATTTTTTAAATGTATTAATTACAAATTGCTATGTTACAAACAGAAGTATTTAACGAAAACGTAAAAGCATATGAAGCTTGGTATAAAAAATATCCGAAGGTCTACCTTTCTGAAGTTGCTGCTATAAAAGAACAATTATTAAAATTACCTGAAAATATAAAAGGAATTGAGGTCGGTCTTGGTACCGGAAGGTTTGCAGAACCTTTAGGAATCAAAGAGGGTATTGAACCTTCTAGTGAAATGGGAAAAAAAGCTATGAAAAGAGGTATTGAGGTTATGGATGGGGTCGCTGAAAGACTTCCATATGGTGATCTTCAATTCGATTTTGTGTTGCTCGTTACCATTTGTCATTTGGACGAAATTAAGGAAGCATTCGTCCAAGCCTACAGAGTCTTGAAGCATGGCGGTTCAATTATTATCGGATTTATAGATAAGGATCAAAGTATAGCAAAGCAATATGAAGAAAAACGAGATCGGAGTATTTTTTTTAGGCATGCTTCATTCTATACTGTAAATCGTGTTGAGAGTTTACTTAAAGAGGTAGGTTTCAGAAATTTTGAGTATAACCAAACCCTATTTGGTACGTTAGAACAAATAAAAAAAATCCAGACCCCAAAACAAGGCTTTGGTGAAGGTTCCTTTGTGGTGTTAAAGGCAATCAAAAAATGAAAATTCAATATCTTCCTCATACTGCAGACATTAGAATGAAGGTAGAAGCCTCAACCTTGCAGGAACTGTTTATCGCAGGAACTAGAGGAATGAATACTATTTTAAAAAAAGGATTTTGTAATCAATTCGACGAAAGTAAAAAAAAAGCAAGAATTGAAATACAGTCATCAGACTATACCTGCTTACTCATCGATTTTCTTTCAGAGGTTTTGTCGTTTTCTTATGTTGACAAATCAATTTATTGTAAAGTTTGTATTTTAAAATTTTCCAAGTACAAAATTATAGCAGAAGTATTAGGAAACCCAATAGACTATTTTGAAGAAGAAATAAAAGCAGTAACCTACCATGAGGCGGATGTACAAAAGCGTAATGATAATCAATGGGAAACATGTATCATTTTTGATATTTGAATAAATGAATAAAGTTGAAAAAAGACATATTAATAAGTTAGAAGAATATCTTTGGGAAATTCCGACTTCTTATAAAAGTAACATGCGGGTTCCGGCAAGAGTTCTTGCTTCAGAGGTGCTACTTGATGATATTATCGAAGATAGGTCTCTCGATCAATTGGTTAATGTAGCCACATTACCGGGTATTAAGGTTGCTTCACTAGTAATGCCGGATGTACATGAAGGATATGGTTTTCCTATAGGGGGAGTTGCAGCAACATCATATCCAGACGGTGCTATTTCACCTGGTGGAATTGGCTATGATATTAATTGTGGTGTTAGATTACTAACTTCAGAGCTTAAAATACACCAAATTAAAGGTAAAGTTGAGGAATTAATAAAAGAAATGTACGCTCAAATTCCTTCGGGAATGGGAAAAGGAGGTCAAATCGTACTTTCTGTCAAAGAAATAGATGAGGTCCTTATAAAGGGTGCTGAGTGGGCGATTGACCATGGCTACGGAATAAAAGAAGATCTGGCTTACATAGAAAGTAATGGGAAGTTAGCAAGTGCAAAACCTGACCTAGTTTCGGAGATGGCTAAAAAAAGAGGAGCGAATCAATTAGGCACTCTAGGTTCAGGAAATCATTTTGTGGAAGTGGATTACGTGGAGGAAATCTATGATACTGAAATTGCAAAAGCATTTGGCTTGTTTGAAGGTCAGGTTGTGATAATGATACATACAGGTTCTAGAGGCTTGGGACATCAGGTTGCTACAGATTATATCCGGCTTATGATGACCGCTATGACCAAATATGAAATTAAAGTACCTGACAAGGAATTGGCCTGCGTTCCGTTCAATTCTGAAGAGGGGCAAAATTATTTTAAAGCTATGTGCGCTGCAGCAAATTATGCATGGTGCAATAGAGAGATCATTTCCTGGGAGGCAAGATCAGTTTGGAAAAAAATTTTTGGACTGGAAGTGGGGCCAAGTTTACTTTATGACGTGGCTCATAATATTGCCAAAATTGAAACTTATATGATTGATGGCGAAGAGCAAAAAGTAATTGTTCATCGCAAAGGCGCTACTAGAGCCTTTGGCCCGGGATTTGAGGAATTACCAAAAAACTATAGAAAAGTTGGTCAGCCGGTGATAATACCAGGTAGCATGGGCACATGCTCTTATGTGCTCGTAGGAACTTCCAGAAGTTATGACGTTACTTTTGGGTCTTGCTGTCATGGTGCTGGAAGACGCTTATCTAGAAGAGCAGCGAAAAGGCAAGTAAATGCACCAGTTCTTAAAAAGCAACTCAGAGAAAAGGGTATTTTTATTGAGGCCGGTTCATTTAAAGGCATTGCTGAAGAAGCCCCAATTACTTATAAAGATGTCAACCTAGTAGTTGATACCGTAAGTGATTCGGGTATTGCCAAAAAAGTAGCAAAATTGAGACCGATCGCTGTAGTTAAGGGCTAGTTTAGTTGCTAGAAATTATTGAGGACAATGCAGCTAGGCTGCAAGACCCAAATTGCCTTTTTTTTGAAATAAACCCATGCAGCTTTGAAGCTTAACTTTTCTGTCTTATATACTTATAAGGGTAAACTTTTAACATAATAAAACAGAAAACCCAAAAGTAAAAACTTCTGGGTTTAGTTATCTGTGATCGCGACAGGATTCGAACCTGTGACGTTAAGTCCTTTCCCTATAGCGTTTTAACCTATTTACCTGTAAACTGTTGACCGATTTGTTGACCTTTACTTTGATTAAAAATACCTCTAAATGATATCAAATCGTCTTGATGTAAAGATAAGGTATTAAATGGAATTAAATAATTGTAAAACTTATGATTTAGAAAACCTTAAATTTATACTTTTCTTCATTGAAAATGTTGTTCAATTAAGAGAACGACAAAACCTTACCAAAACTGTGCAAAAATCTTATCAACTTTTGATATTAATAAAATAAATTATTAGATGATAAAAAAGGGGGAAAAACCCCTAAAAAAAAGGGGGAAAACCCCTGTTGGCATGCATCCATAAATTGATTAACTTAATGGCACTAAATACTCCATGTCGCTATATCACTATGGGAACAAGTAACTTGATAAAAAATAAGTTCAGAAATTCTAATTCTAAGGATCAGCAGGTGCTAACTAATTCTTCGAATTTTGGAAAATTGCTACTAGAGATACATAAATGTTTTTCGAATGATTGGGATGATTCGAGTGATGGTATTGAAGATTTCAGTTGGATGAATAGAGGTCAAATTAATCGATTTGGATACGATATTAATAAAGGAAAAAAGCTAATAATTGACCATTCAGTATATCGGAAAAATCGGCTCCGTCACAAATTAATACGCATTCAAAAAGAATTTGAATTTGTAAAAAACAATATTGATAAGTATCACAAACTCACTAGAAGAGAAAAAGAAATCATGCAGTTATTAGCAAAGGGATGTAATAATCCGATAATTGCAACTCAACTCTTTATCAGTAGGAAAACGGTCGAACATCATCGGAAGCATATAAACTGCAAGTTGAACATAAAATCATTTTCGAATTTAATGAAATTTATCTATGCTTTTGATTTAGTTTAGATATAACTAATATGGTATATTCTAGCGTTTGCCAGAAAATATAGGCTTTTTAATAGAAAAGTGAAATCTTACCTAAAAAATACCCAAGGTTGGGTATTTGAATTTATAAATAATTATCGGAACTTCATAGATGCTCAAAAGTCTTATTTGTGTTTATAATTATGTGGAGACAAAAGACCACTATAAAAACCGGGTGATACTGAAAAGCAACGAGTAGGAAAAACTAAAAAACAATACTATGAAACCAAAAAGAAAAGATCTTGTTGTCTCAAAAGAAATTCTTGACTTATTTAAAAATTCGATTAGAATAATTGATAAGAAGCATCTGGTGGGAATTTGGCCTGTCGATGCAAGACAGCTTAAAAAGCTACAAACTGTGCTTCCAGATTTATTCATGGATGAAAATATCATGAAAAGATATGACATCGCAATTGCTTATAAGGGAAAAACCATAAAGAACGATTTTTCAAAGATTGGGCTTGAATTCAATGAAGAAAGAATTATAAGATACCCTCTCTTCGGAATTCCTATTCCTTGGCGGATGCTCAGAATAGCAGGCGTTGATCATAAAAAATTCAATGTTGTTCTTACACCAAAAGAACTAATTTAGAGTAGAATTTTTTGAATTAATCCTTCGCTTGTCAGAAATTGACAACCTGACAGGCGTTCATCATTATAACAATCATAACCAGAAAATAATGACTGAAAATCACATTGAGGAGGTTCCATTTTTAAGTAATGTGGGATTAATGCTTACATATAAATGTACCATTGCTTGTCCGCACTGTATTGTGAATGCTGGTCCAAATAGAAAAGAAGAAATGTCTATAGAGTCAGCTTACAAATGGCTCGATCAAGTTAAATCGTTTCGAAGTGGCATTGTTTATGGTATTTCGCTTACTGGAGGTGAACCATTTTATAATCTACAGCAAATGATTAATGTGGCAGACTATGCTCAAAAACTTGGGTTTATTGTTTCTGTTGTTAGTAATGCTTATTGGGCATCATCAAGAAAAAAAGCTCTGGAAATTCTAAGTATGTGTTCGTCTATACAAATGATTTCAATCAGTGCAGATATTCCTCACCAGCGATTTATCCCATTTGCGAATGTGAAAAATGCAATTTGGGCCGCTAAGAAATTAGGTAAATTATATAACATAGCAGTTGCTACAGAAAGTGAGAGTTCTCCAGAATATCTCCGTTTGATGGATGATATTCTTGAGATTTCTGATCCAGAGTTTATTAATACTGCTATTATATTACCTGTTGGCCGAGCAAAGAAAGAAAGAAACCCCATTCATTACAAATACTCGTCAGAGCCTTCAATTGCAGCATGTTCCATGGCAAGTTTTCCAATTATATTTCCTAATGGGAAAGTAATAGCATGCATTGGTCCTCCTATTACATTGCCTGAATTTAATCCGTTATACTTGGGAAATCTTAATGAAGAAAGTATAAATGACATTTTTAACAAGGCTGAAAATAACTATATACTTCACGCTATCCGCGTATTTGGACCTAAAATATTAGTGAAGATATTAAAAGAAAATGGATATGATAGACTTCTTCCGAATCAATATATTGATGAAGCAACATGCGATGTTTGTTTTAAACTTTTCTCTAATAGAGAGACATGTGAAATACTTCATTACCTAATTGAAAATGATACAGAATTCAGACTGAAAACTGAATATGGAAGACAATATTACTTGAATGAAGTTGAAATGATGAAGGACATAAAAATAAGCTAAGTAATGAACGTGCTCTTTAAAAATAGTAATTTCTAAAAAAATATATTATGTCACTAAATAGATCACTTAAGGATTTTGTAGTTAAAAAAGTAAGTATTAAAGAACGTGTGGGCTCACAATGGAGAACACTTAGACATCCCCGTAATCATCCTATAATAAGTACGAAGTATCGCTTAGAAGTAACCTGCGGAAACAAGGACGGAAGGATTTCCTGGGGAGATGAAGGAGATTATAATAAGGTTTTACTACAAGTTAGAACCGTACCAAAGGGCTTCAAGAGTGGAAACAGGTATAGAGGTAGCTCTGAATTTGAGTTTTACACAAATTCTTCTTTTACTCAGAAAATTTCTGGAAATCAAAAGTATCGTACGAGTTTTACATTACCAGAGTATAAGCCAACGCTTTCAGATACTATGACTTATCTATATTTTATGGTCAAGCCAAATGTGCCAAAAATATCATTCAGTAAGTTGGCCTGGTCTTTTGGCATATATGGTGCAGTACGCCGTCATCATTGGAAATCTAGGTTTACTCGCTAATAATTATTTGCTGTTAATTCATTTCTGTTAGTTTGTAAACATGAAAACCTCAACTTATCAATATTGACAATAATTACTGATAATGTAGTTCTTAGGGCATCTGATAAATTTAAATGCAAGAATTATGGAAAATAAAGAAAAAATAAAAAAAACTAAAGACCAATCAACAATGGAACATGAAAACAATAGGAAAAGAGGGAGTGGACTTAAAAATTGGAATTGGCGAGGCTGGCTGAACAATAGGGCTAAGGAAAGCTGGCTTGAGTTTGTGCTCGTGCGAACAATGTTATTCTCCCTAATATTCCTAGTAGCCCTGTTAATCATTATGCCTTTTTTGTTTAAATATTACCTCGATGTTGATCATACGGAAATAATTGATTATAGTAAATGGGTACTAACAGCTCTACTTGCTGCCTTTGGTGCATGGATAGGTGCGGGCTCTGCTTACTTTTTTGGAAAGGAGAATCTTATTGCAAGCAATAAATCTACTCAAGAAGCATTAAAATTACAAATTGATTCGAGCAAGGTCCGTTCATTAGTTATGGATATTCACCCTATGGATCTTAACCCGAGTTTTCAATTTAATTTAGATTCGGATGTAGAGGAAGTCTTGAAAAAATTAGAAGAAAATGTAGACTACTGGTTTGTTCCTATTATAGAGAATGGAAGATTGAAAGATACTGTACATACCGAAGCTTTTTGGCGGTACAGGCAGATAAACAAGGAAGGGAAAGTCAAGGATGTAATTAAATACATTGAAGAAGAAGACTCCTTGCAACAGAAAAGGACGAAGCTTCATGGATTCTTTGTAAAAGTAAAAATGGACGATGTAGTACACGAGGTTGCTGAAAAGATGAATAAAAACCATGCTACGGTTGGCATAGTGTGCGACAATGAGGATAAACCAACCCATTGCCTTAGCATCAACGATTTAAGATCATTTAGGCTTGGAAGTAGTTAACTCTTTGATTTTAAATAAGTACGATATAAACGGGAGACATATCGAGTGAAATTTTAAACTTTTGGTCATTCAGTTAAGACATTCTAAAGTTTAGTTAGCTAAATAAGAAAGATCACTTTTAAATCAAACTACTAAATATGAACGCTCCAAAAAGTAAATTTACGTTACTATTACTAATCGTATCATTTGCAATAATAAGTGTTCATTCTCAGGATTTGCAGTCTGTGGATATATCTCTGGTAGACCTTAAAAAGAAGAAATCTAGATTGTCAAGAGAATTCGCCAATATAGCAACTGAGAATACGTTTTCGGCGCCTGGTAACTATGCAGCAATTAGCACTGCCGATAATACACTTTCGGCTTCTTTATTTTTTTTAGTTGATAATGATGATGTTATAAATATTAAGGTTTCCAGCGGTGCTACTCAGGGATTGGCCACCATTTTTGATGAAGGCGAACTTAACTCAAATGTAAGTATAGAAGGCTCTTATAATTTCATGCTTAGAAAAGCAAATAATGCCATTGCTATAAATAGTACGGCAGAAGATGCCATAAGGTTAGCCATTGAAAATGAAAACCGCAAATTTCAGAAAAAGATGTTGGCCCTGCTAAAAGATGATTATCTAAATGGAATAGAAAAGGATATTGAATCTACGAAAGAGGCCAATGCAGTTCTCATGGTAAAAAAGGTTCAAGCGGATGAAAATGTACTTATACTAAAACAACAACTGACGGATAAAGAAGAAATAGAGGAGGCGATTAACCAAAGGGAAGCTATAGTTGGTCAAATTGAAGAATTAGATAGTCTGATTAGCCAGTTATCTTCAAGAAAGTTAAAAGTGGATCGAATAAAGTACAATGAATTAGTGAATGTTTATGTTTTAGAAAAGGATGCTAAAGAAGCTGAGTTAAAAGATAAAATTAGCAAACTAAGACCTGATGCTGTTTCTTTTTCCTGGATTTCTATGACCTATAAAGTAACTAACAATAGGTTTACATTGTTTGATGAAACTTTACCATTAAACCAGCAGTTAGATGATACAGATTATACCACTCATAGCCTTTTCGTACACTATTCTCACATGAGTAATGCCAAAGCCGTAAAAAGGAAGGGTGGTAAAATTATTGAATTTAACGATAAAAAAAGGGAATATATCTCCTTGGGCCTTAAACTTGACTATACGAATAACCTTAATGCTTTAGAGCAGGTAGAAATTATAGATACTCAAATCATTGATGACACAATGGGCCGTACAAAAGTAGAAAAGCAAAATGCATTTGTAGGAGACTATGAGGAAGATCTCTCTAACTTATCCACTTTCGTTGATTATTACAATTTTATTGCAACTGATGAAGCTTTTGCAATACATCTTAATCCGGTACTCCTGATCAGAGAAAAATTTAAACCGGTTACTTCCTTTCACTTTGGTATTCTTTTACCGTTTAAGGATAAAAGCAAACAGACTACTACTTTAAACTTGGAGGTGTTCTATAGAATAAAAGATTTATTTAATACCACTGAAAATGAGAATGCATTACTCAATAGAAACATTATTGGAATTCAAGCAAGTTTTCCAATCAAATTTTAATTATTAACAAACAAAATCGAAATCGTTATGGTATGGCGCGTAAAATGTAGTAAAAATGACACTCCTGGCACTTTATACGATAAAAAATGGAAAGCAGATAAAGTGGCTAGGGATCATAAGAGAAGGAACCCTGATCACAATGTAAAAGTTCAAATGGTGCAAACGGAAATAACTGTTAAAGAAGAATACGTAATATAGAGATTCCTCATTACACTGAGGTACCTAGCAGTACTTATAGGTTTAAATTAATAATATCTTATTTATGTTAGTATGATAGAAACAATCGGAAAAAACATATGGTTATTGCTTACTGTTATTCTTCCAGGTTTATTCACTTATGGCGCATGGAGATTACTATTAGTTCTATATCCAAGTCACATCTTAGATTCGGAAGCTTTTACAGCGATTGATAACTCTGGAATTATTACGACTAGTATAATTATTTCAATAGCTATATTGCAACAGGCCGTTGGTATATCAATTGAGTTTATCATGTCAATGATAGCAAAAATTACACAAAAATATTCGAAAAGCTTTTATTCCCTCTTTTGGGAAAGATTTGAATTAACATCTGCAGGATTGTTAAATGAAAAATCATCAAGAACTATTGGGAAACTTTTCCTATCAATAAATATTTTTGCTGGACTCTTATTATTGCTTTTTTATTTTAAATTTTATGAATCTTTAAATTTTGATCATTGGATATTAAAATTTTTAGTTTTCTTTTTAATATTCAATTTGACAACAATTATATTTCGAATGTATAATGCCTTAAGTGTAATAAAGAAATGTAATAATGATAATAAAAATAATATGAAAACACATCCAAATGCTTAACGATTTCATTCTGCAAACCGTTGTGCAATATAAGAATAATAAACTATGAATGTATTATCAATAGATGGAGGTGGAATTAGAGGAATAATTCCAGCCATGGTATTAGCTGAAATTGAAGAATTAACTGAGAGACCCATATCACAATGTTTTGACTTGATTGCGGGTACATCTACAGGAGGTTTGATAGCACTTGCACTCAGTTTAGACAGTGGAAATGGCCAACCTAAGTATACAGCACAAGAGGTAGTTCAACTTTATGAAAATCGAGGAACTGAAATTTTTGATCTAAATATGTGGCGTAAAATCCGTACTGGAAAAGGGCTTATAGAAGAAACATACACAAATACTGGATTGAGGAAAATTTTAGAAGAATATTTTGGTAATAGCACCCTAAAAGATACCTTAACAGAAGTGATTATCCCTGCATATGAAACGGAACAAAGAAAACCATGGTTTTTTAAGAGTATAAATGCAAAGAATCCTAAAAAAAGGAATCGAAATTATAGGCTTGTCGATGTAGCTTTGGCCACTTCTGCAGCTCCAACATATTTTGAAGCGCACAAAGTGGAATATAGAGGTAATGACTATCTAAGTCTAATAGATGGGGGATTATTTGCAAACAATCCGGCTTTATGTGCATACATCGATGCTAAATCCAAGTTCGGAAAAAAAGACAATGAAATTAATCTTGTTTCATTAGGAACTGGACAGTATACAAGAAGGTTAATGCATGATGAAATTATTGACTGGGGATTAATTGGATGGGCCAAACCTGTATTAAGTTGTGTTTTTGATGGATTAAGTGATACTGTGGATTATCAACTCTCTAAAATTTTAGACCCAAATCAATATTTCCGATTTCAAAAGGAATTAACTAGTGGTAGTGATGATATGGATAATGTAGAAGAAGAGAACCTTAGAATGTTGAAATTAGAAGGTCGTGAAATAGTTAACAATAACAAGGATAGCATTGACAAAATAAAAGAAATTATTTGCAAAAAGAATGGAAAATAACAACTTGGATAGAATGCGTGATATTCAAGAAAAATAAACAATAAAATGTTTACACGTTTGCAATTTCGTCTTGACCAAGTTTTTTCCGAAGTATAAACATATCATCACTTACTTTTCTTTCTACAACCTTTGCATAAATCTGTGTCGTAGAAATTTTTGTATGTCCTAGTACTTTTGAAACCGTTTCAATCGGTACTCCATTGCTCAACGTTACAGTTGTAGCAAAGGTATGGCAGGCCATATGGAAGGTAATATTCTTTTTAATTGAACATAGATTTGTAATTTCTTTTAAATAACTATTCAACTTTTGATTCGATATCTTGGGGAATAGCGTTCCATTTCTAAATACTTTTGGATGTGTTTTAAAAGTTTCAATCAAACTTAGTGCCGTTGGAAGTAGTGGTATTTTTACGGAATTTCCATTTTTCTGTCGCTTGGTCACGATCCATTGATAGCCATCCAAGCCATGCACAACATTATCTTTTGTCAGAAGCATAAGATCTCCATAAGCTATACCCGTATAACAACTAAAAATAAATAGGTCTTTAGCGGTTTGAATTCGTTCTATAGAGTAGGGCAGTTCTTCGATTCTAGTTAGCTCATCTTTTGTTAGAAAGCCCCTTTCAACTTTTTCGTTTCCCCTTGAATTTAACAAAAGGGTCTTTGTCAATCCACTCCATGTGATGCGCCATGGTTATCATTTTTCGTAGGCGTTGTATATGCTTCATTACCGTATTGTTAGCTATTGCTCCTTGATTATATGATCGGAGCATATTTTCAAACTCTATGATAAAGCTATATGTAATATCTTTTAAATAAATATCTGATGCTTTATAACACTTTTTAATCAACCTGAATATATATTTCTGACTACTGTAATAATGACGCATAGTATCCCTATGAAGCCTGTGTTCCATAGTTTTATTATGATAGTCAATCAAGTTTTGCATAGAATAGTGTCTATCATCTATTCCTAGATACCTATTTTTAAGAGCTTGTGCCGTTATAAGCTTATCTTCTGCGTTCAATTCTTGATAGGATCTAAACAATTTAGTATAAACCTGATCTAAATAATGGTTGATAATGCGGGTTTTTTCATCATTTCCAATGACTCTAGACCTAAAATTATCCCATCTGTTGACCGGAACGTCGTATTTTAGGCTAATATTTGCTCGTTTTTGATTGACTGTTATCCGAGCAAAGATTTTTGCTTCGTTATTTTTAATTCGCGAAGTGTTGATCCAAAAAATGATTGAGAAGGTACGTAAATGCTGCATTTTTTCGTTTTTTAAAAGTTAAACTTTTGTTCAGACGAAAGTTAAATCACATTCAAGATATGGATAATTTCTGTATTTCAGGCAACAAAAAAGGACTAAAAAAGTGTTGACCGATTTGTTGACCAAACTGGCCATTTTAGATGGTTTTAATTGATTTCATTAAAAATGTAAAACCCTGTAAATCATATAGGTTACAGGGTTTTAGTTTTCTTTGAAACCGGGGTTGTGATCGCGACAGGATTCGAACCTGTGACCGTCTGCTTAGAAGGCAGATGCTCTATCCAGCTGAGCTACGCGACCAAATATTATTAAAGCGGTGCAAATATAAAATTGAAAGCATTATAAACCAAGATAAATTTCTATAATTTTTACTGATACAGACAAGGCAAGTTTTCAGCACCATCACTTTTTAGGTCATTAAAATATAATCCTTAAATTCAATAAATAAAATCTATCACAAACCCTACATATTCAGCCATTTTTTAAATTCAGAGGCTTTATTCTTACTAATTATGACGTGATTTTCAGGATTGGTTTTAATCTTTAATTGATTATTCCCATAACGCATTATTTCATCTATTCCTTTTACCGAAAGAATATATTGTCTGTTTGCCCTAAAAAATATAGACTGGTCCAAACGATTGTAAAGCTCATCCAGGCTAGAATTATTAGTATACTTCTTCCCATCTAGACAATGGATAGAAGTGATCGAGTTTTCAGTATTAATATAGGCTATTTCGTCTACCCTGATTGAAATAAGCTTATCTCTCGAATAGCTAAGAAGTCTTCTTTTAATCTTTGACGAATCATTAGTATCGACATCTTCTTTATCACCATTAGCTAAATCTAAATCATCAATTTCCTTACTAATCTTATCCTTATAATTTGTTAAACTCATATTTAGTTTTGACAAGCTCAACACTTCTTCAGTTAATTTTTCATTTTTTAACTCCAACTCTTTCTCATAGTAATTACCTAAATAGCGAACTATAAAAATTGATAGTAAAATAATCGAAATACTGGTTAACAAATAGACCAGTAAAAAATTAACTTTTAACCTTGTTATCGCTTTTTCAATTTTATCAATATTGGCGTGGGCAGCAATGATCCAATCCGTATTTTTTACCGGATAGAGATAAATAATTTCGGAGCTTCTTTCATTGTTAAATTCCCTAACACCTCCTTGCTGCTTCTTATTATTTAACAATTCATAAAAGTCTTCAGAATCCATATCAGCATCTATGGATCTCACGTAGGATTCATCCGGGCTGGTTTGTTTACCAATTTTTTGTGGGTCTGGATGGCAAATTTCAACACCCGACCAATCAAACATACATATAAATCCCGACTCGGTATTGGTACCTTCAATGCTTTTTTGAATGTTATTAATTACGACTCCCCTATCTATTCCGTTTTCTATTTGATAAGCAACCAAATTTGAAAATTCTCGTGCTTCCCTTTTACTTGATTCAATCTGAATTTCCAAAAATTGATTGGTACTAACTTTTATCAAATAATTCATGTTAAAATAGCCAATAACAAAAACGATTATAGATATTGCTAACAAAGTAAGAAGGTACAATTTATCTTTTTTCAAAAAATCTTCAATTTTTCAAGTTAACTTTTTCCCTTTTAAGTTTAATTTTTACCGCTTCGCACTTTTTTATTTGAAATGATTGAGTTGGCTAATTAATTTGTATCAAATTTAATCAAAATAACTAAAGTCATAAAAAACAATTGTTAGTGATCAATTTTTAGAAAACAGCATTTGAGCTTTTATTCGTTAAATATAGTAGAATCATAATTAATCTTTCGTTGAAGGGTAAAAAATTTAAAATAGTAATAGGATTTATTCTAATGATAAGCATCGGTTTATTGTTTGTATTAATTTTGTATAATAAGCCACTTTCTGATATCAAAAAATCAAAGGCCGATATAACCTTGTCGGCTCAGGATCTTATAGATGACTATTCAAAAGATGAACTTTTAGCCGACAAAAAATATGTTAATAATATAATTGAAATTAAAGGAGATATCTTTAAAATCACTGCTGATAATGGCAATAGCATTATTGCATTTAAAAATATAAATGGAGAATCAAGTGTTTTGTGCCATATGTTACCAGAAGAAAATTTGAATGTTTTAAAACTAAAGAAAAACAATCCCGTTATAATAAAAGGGATTTGCACGGGTTACTTATTAGATGTTATAATGGTTCGTTGTGTATTAGTTAATAATTAAGGTTATATGAAAACAGGTTATTTAATATTATTTATTTTTCTTTTTGTAAATCAACTGTTTTCTCAAGAAAAATATTTAACTAAAGACGGTTATATTTCTTTTTTTTCGCACTCTTTAGTAGAGGATATTAAAGCTGATAATAATCAGGTTGTTAGCATTATTGATACCGAAACAGGAGAAATAGCCATCCAATTATTAATGCGATCCTTTTTGTTTAAAAAGGCTTTGATGCAACAACATTTTAATGAGAGTTATGTCGAATCACATAAATATCCGAAGGCACTGTTCAAAGGATTTATTTTAAATTTTAAAGAGATAGATAGTCAAAATTCAGATACAGAAATTAAAGGAATTCTTAGTATACACGGAAGAGAGAAAGAAATAAACACCTTGGTTAAAGTTGAATTTGCAGATGGCCAAATTAATCTTTCGGGTGATTTTAAGGTTGAAGTAGCTGATTTTAATATTAAAATTCCTGCAATAGTACGGAATAATATAGCAAAAATAATTAAGGTCAGTTTTGATTTACAGCACAAGCCTTATAAAAAATAATGTGAAAGAATATTTTAAGATAATTAAAGCGATTCGCCGTTGTTTGTGAATTCAATTAATACAAACGAGATTATATTATAAAGAACATAAATTTAAAGCAGATGAAAAATTTACTATTACTTCTTCTTATTTTCAGTTTAAGTGTGAATTTATTTTCTCAAAATATAGATGAAATTTTAGAGGAGGAATCTCCAAAAAGTACTACTGCAGTTTTAGGAACTTTCAATGGAACAAGAATATTAAATGGACATTCTGTGGAAACTAGAAAAAAGGGAATCTTAGAATTTTTAATTCATCATAGGTTTGGAAGGGTAAACTCTGGTGCAGATGAATTATTTGGCCTTGATGATTCTAATATTCGTTTTGGATTTGAGTATGCTTTTACAGATCATTTAACACTTGCCGTAGGTAGAAGTTCTTTTGAAAAAACCTTTGATGGGTATATTAAATATCAATTATTAAAACAAAAAGAAGGGGACCAATCATTTCCTATAAGCCTTACATTATTTGGAAGTGCTACCGAAAAAACGATTAAAAATTATGACTCTGGATTAAAACCTTCTTTTAGTGACCGTTTAACGTATACCAGCCAGTTATTAATAGCAAGAAAATTTGGTCAAAATTTTTCTTTTCAAATTACACCAACTTATATTCATTTTAATCAAGCTCTTACTGCTATTGACCCTAATGACATATATGCTTTGGGATTTGGAACAAGAATAAAAATCAGTAAGCGTGTTTCTGTCAATGGAGAATATTATTATTCTACAAACAACTTTGAATCAATTGATGCAAAAAATTCTATCGCTTTTGGAGTTGATATAGAAACGGGAGGGCACATATTTCAACTTATTTTTGCAAACTCGAGATCTATGATTGAAAAAGGGTTTATTGTTGAAACAACCGGCGATTTTTTTAAGGGTGATATACATTTTGGCTTTAATATTTCAAGAGCCTTCCAAATAACTAAATCAAACGATGACCAAAAATTATATTGATATATTCAACTGACGATTTGCTAAGTATTATGGAATAAAAATTAATTTAATCATTAACATCAAAAAGTTTAATCATGAAAAAACTATTTATTTTATCAATTGTGTTTTTACTATTCATTATTACCTCTTGTTCTTCAGGAAGTGAAGATAATAATATGAACCCTCCTCCTAATAATAATGTTACATATGCCGGAAATATTAAAGCTATTATTGATGGTGCTTGTTTGAATTGCCATGTTGATCCACCGATTAATGGGGCTCCAATGCCATTAATAACCCTTGCTAATGTTCAAGAAGCAGTTCAAAATAGAGACTTAATCGGCAGAGTTGAAAATGGCTCAATGCCACCGGCAGGTAATGATCTAACTGCAGCCCAGGTTCAAGCTATCAAAGATTGGCAGTCAGGGGGGTTCAAACCATAATCCAAAATATATTGTTTGCCATTATAATTATGAATATCGACCTTTATTTTGTAAAGATTTTTTACAAAAAATATCCGGCCCTTTAAAAGAAAAATATTTTTAATTTTAAAATTTTTATCATGAAACTATCTATTAAATTTTTGGCAATATTATTTATTTTTTCAGTTGTCATCTCTTGCAATAACGATGACGATTCAGCTCCTGATCCTAACGTAATTTTTGAAGCTACCTTGGACGGTGCAAGTGAAGTTCCTGTAAATACTTCAACAGCAACAGGAACAGCGACACTAACATACAATACAACAACAAAAATATTTACAATTACCGTAACACACAGTATTGCAACACCTACTAATGGTCATATCCATAAGGCTGCGGCTGGAGAAAGCGGACCGCCGGTTTTTCCATTTACAAGCTTTACATCGCCAATAAGTTTTACAAGCGCAGCCTTGGATGCGGCTCAAGAAGCCGATCTCAATGCTGGCCTTTATTATGTTAACATTCATACAGATGCGTTTCCTCCAGGAGAAATAAGAGGACAGTTAATTAAGCAATAAATTATATATTGATTGAATATGTCGCTATTTGAGGTTTCAATTATATTTTAATGTATTCATCTAATAATTTTTTCTTGATTTTATTAGTAGAAAATATATGTCTATAGATGATTTCTCTTTACTTCCAAAAAGATGGGTGCCTCAATAGTTACGATTGAGGCACTCTTCATATCAATCAACTAAAATTTTGATATAAATTTTTGGAGATTAGATCATGAACCTTACAGTAAAAGTTTCTCCTAAATCGTCACAGCCAATTTGGTAATAATTGCCACTAGTAAAACCATCAATTCTCACCCTATTTTTTGTTCGATTTTTAATACTGAAAATGATAAGGTAATTTCTTATAAATAAACCTAATTATTTGTTGTTAGGTCCCTTTGTTTGAATTAAATTTGCAGCCGTTATTATCCATTAAATAAATATTACATGAGCAAGGCAATTTATATAGCTACAACGGGTCCGGATAGTGGAAAATCTATAGTTTCTTTGGGGCTAATGCAACTATTATTGGGTAAGGCGGCCAAAGTAGGTTATTTTAGACCGGTAATAGATGATTATGAGTCTGGAAAAATCGATAATCACATCAACACGATTATAACATACTTTGATCTCAAACTAAAATTTGAAGATGCCTATGCATACACATTAAGTGATATTATCCGTAAAAAAAATGAAGATAAAGATGATGAAATAATAAGTACTATTATCGAAAAATTTAAAGCTATTGAAGAGCAGTATGATTTTATTTTAGTTGAAGGCACCGGTTTTACTGGAGAGGGGAATATTATTGAATTTGACGTGAACATTGAAATTGCGCAAAACCTTGGTATTCCTACAATTATTTTAGATAGTGGAGTTGGCAAAACATTAGACGAGTTAGTTGACAATTTGCACATTGCCCATGATTCATTTAAAGATAAAGGGGTTGAAGTACTTTCTGTTATTGCCAATAAGGTAAAGCCCAAAAATATAACGCTGGTTAAATCTGGGTTACAGAAAAATTTACCTGCAAATGTTCTCATAAATGTAATTCCTTTAAATCAAAAATTGGCAAATCCATCTATCAAGGAAATTGTTGAGGCCTTAAATGGCAAAGTCTTATTTGGTAAATCTTATCTAAATAACCAGGCTGCACATTTTAGTGTTGGTGCTATGCAACTTCGTCATTATCTAACTTATTTAAAAAAAGATAACTTGGTAATAACCCCTGGTGACCGAGCGGATATTATTCTCGGGGCCTTGCAAGCCAACTTATCGGACAATTACCCTTCAATTTCTGGAATTGTATTGACTGGTGGTATTATGCCTGAAGCTCCAATCATAAAGCTTATAAAAGGGTTATCTGATGTGGTGCCTATAGTATTGGTCAAGGAAGCAACTTTCCAGATTACAAATCAAGTTGGAGCTATAAAATCACAGATATACGCTGAGAATACAAAAAAAATAACTACCTCAATACACCATTTTGAAAAATTTGTATCTGTAGATGAGCTGGCAGAACGTTTAACTACTTTTAACGAAGAAGGGATTACACCAAGAATGTTCCAATACAATCTTCTTAAAAGAGCTAAATCAAACAAAAAGCACATCGTATTGCCCGAAGCACTCGATGAACGCATTCTTAGGGCTGCTAAGAAATTGGTTGATTTAAAAGTTGTAGATATCACTTTGCTTGGTGATTCTGAACAAATTAAAGATAAGATCAAGAAACTTAAGATGACATTTGATCTGAACAAGGTAGCAATTGTTAACCCAGCTAAATCTCCGAATTTTGATGACTATGCATCTACTTTATATGAGTTGAGAAAACATAAAAATTTGAATCTTGATACTGCACATGACTTAATGGAAGATGTTTCTTATTTTGGAACGATGATGGTCTACAAAGGAGATGCCGACGGAATGGTATCAGGGGCCATGCATACCACGCAACACACCATTAGGCCAGCGCTTCAATTTATTAAAACGAAACCTGATGTTTCAGTTGTTTCATCTGTTTTTTTAATGTGCCTTGAAGATCGGGTGAGTGTTTTTGGTGATTGTGCTGTTAACCCGAACCCAACGGCAGAACAATTAGCTGAAATAGCAATTTCATCGGCTGAGACGAGCCTGGCTTTTGGTATTGAACCAAAGATAGCAATGTTATCGTATTCATCAGGAGATTCGGGTATTGGTGAAGATGTTGAGCGGGTTAGAAAAGCAACTGAGCTCGTAAAAAAATTAAACCCGGTATTAAAAGTTGAAGGCCCTATTCAATATGATGCAGCCGTGGATGAAAGAATTGGTAAAAGTAAACTGCCTGATTCAGAGGTTGCAGGACAAGCAAGCGTATTTATTTTCCCGGATCTCAATACGGGTAATAATACGTATAAAGCAGTGCAGCGTGAAACAGGAGCCCTCGCAATTGGCCCTATACTTCAAGGTTTAAATAAGCCTGTGAATGATCTAAGTAGAGGCTGTACTGAAGATGATATCTTTAATACTGTGGTCATAACCGCAATTCAGGCACAGGGACTCTAAATCAGACAAATGAAAATGAAGATATTAATTATTAACTCAGGTAGCTCATCAATAAAATATCAACTTATTGAAATGCCTTCTGAGCGTTTGATCTGCCAGGGAATTGTTGAAAGAATTGGTACAACGGAGGCTATTTTAAAATTTAAATCCAAAAGTTCTGAGTTTAAAGAAATTGAGAAAATACCCGACCATAAAATTGGATTACAAAGAATAGTAGATTTTTTATTAGACCCTACAAAAGGAGTAATTAAAAAAACCGAAGAAATCAAAGTAATTGGACATAGAGTGGTTCATGGAGGTAATACCTATTCAAAAACTACCTTGATCACTAAGGATGTAAAAGATAAAATTAAAGAGTATTTTACCTTAGCTCCATTGCATAATCCCGCAAACTTGGAAGGTATTATGTTGGCCGAACAGATATTTTCTTCGGCAAGCCAGGTAGCTGTGTTTGATACCGCCTTTCATAGATCAATTCCGGTAAAGGTTAGTAAATATGCCATTCCGAATACATTTTTCACTGAACATGGAATACAGGTTTATGGTTTTCACGGGACCAGCCATAAGTATGTCTCTGAAAAAGCAGCCGGCTATTTAAAAATAGCTAAACCGAAGATAATTTCAATTCATCTGGGGAATGGGTGTAGTATAACCGCCGTTAAAGACGGTAAAAGTATCGATCATAGTTTGGGTTTTGCCCCTGCTAATGGCCTTATTATGGGATCACGCAGTGGAGATATAGACCATTCGATTATTTTCTATCTTGTGAACACTTTGGGATACAGCTTGAATGAAGTCAACAATTTACTCAATAATAAAAGTGGAATGCTTGGCCTTACCGGATTTAGTGACCTAAGAGATATTGAGTCAGAAGCTGCAAAAGAGAATAAGGAATGCCAATTAGCCTTAGAAATGAATGCTTACCGTATCAAGAAATATATTGGTGCTTATGCCGCAGCGATGAATGGTTTAGATGCTATTGTTTTTACTGCCGGAATCGGTGAAAATTCAAGCGTACTTAGAAATCTTATATGTACTGATTTAGATTATTTGGGGATTCAATTAGATCCTACAAAGAATACTATAAAATCGAAATCAATACGAGAAATTAATACGTCATCGTCCGAAGTCAAAATATTAGTGATCCCGACTAATGAGGAGTTAGAGATTGCAAAGCAAGTCTTCAATTTACTTTCCTAATCATATATAAATATCAGTTAAAAGTTACTTTTTCAGAACTAATTTCTTACAATTAAACTGTATACTCAAATCATAAGAATAATTTAATCCAAGTAAAAATGAGAATTAAGTTGTTATTCATATACATGTCTATGTAAAAGAAAATTATTCGCTTCAAAAAAATCAAAAATTGACATGTATGAATACATTAAATAGTCCACAAAAAGATCCAATTAAATTAATCCCTGAAAATGAAAAAATAAATGCTGTAACTCAAGATTATTTTTCTTCAGTAAATGGTTTTTTATCCTTTTATACGCTTAAGTCAATATCAAGAACTCCCATAATAGAAAATATCTTGGCTAAGGGAGTTTTAAAAGCGGATGGCAATTTCATTATCTATTTTAATAGCAAGGAGTTTATCAATATGCCTCATGATGTAAAAGAAAACCTGAAATGTAAGTATGGATTTGGTTTTATGCTATTTCCAGAAACCCTTTTTTTTAAGGGAAGCATCATGGATGGTTTTGACTACAATCATTTATCCAAAAATATAAGCACGTATATCGTTAATGGTGATGTTGTCCCTTTTAATAAAGCTAAACGAACTTCTTCAATTGGGAAAATAACTAAGATCGAAGATGTTATTCAATTAGATTCGAGTATAAGTATTACCTATAAGAATGATGGAATAACTGAGCTTGAAAAACATTCAAAATCAACCCTTATTGGAGTTGATATTTCAATGCAATTCAAAAAGGGTGCAGCTTAAAAATTCTTTGATAATTATCATTTAAACAGTTTTGATTTCATTAGTTAAATTAGCTGATTGATGCAAGTAAAAATGATTTGTAAGTTGTTATTAAAGTATATGATTATGTAAAAAGATAAATAAAATTACCCTATTAGTATGATAAAGTTTTGCTTAATAAATCAATAAAGAGTAAAATTATTCTAAAAAAAAGACGTTTCTATTTGAATGCCATGCATTTGTAGATGTTTATTAAATAGTATATAATTGAAAAAGTTAATCCATACCGCATTTATAACAGCCATGGTTGTAATTACTGTAATTATAACCATTTATTTGATTTATACAGGTTATACTTATTATAACACAGCTTTGGAAGAACGATTCTATCATGCGCATCACAATTGGTTCAAACCAAGTGGAATTTATGGGCAAGGATTGGGGATTCTTGGAACATTTATGATTGCCTTTGGTGTTTCAATATATATAGCTAGAAAGCGATACAATTTTATGTCAAAATATATACGGTTAAAGTACTTATTAGAGTTTCATATTTTCTTGTGTACATTGGGTCCGATTCTCATTCTTTTTCATACTGCTTTTAAATTTGGTGGAATTGTTTCTATTGCTTTTTGGAGTATGGTTGCCGTTGTTTTAAGTGGTGTAGCCGGGCGATTTATTTATATACAAATACCACGTACCATTGAGGGACGAGCCCTTAGTTTAGCCGAGGTGAAAAATATGAAAATGGATCTGGCAAATGTGCTGAATAATAAATACAACCTTGAATCTAATACAATTCAAATCATAACAAGTTTGATTAGTAATGAAGAAAAATCGAGTGATAAAAAAACACTGGGATATTTACGAAAAGTATTAAATCGTAAAGATTTACCTAAAAAAGATAGGAAGACAATTCTTCATATGGTAAAACACGAAATCTCACTCTCTGGAAAGATTGCAAGGTTAGAAAAAATGAAGCAGCTGTTCAAATACTGGCACGTCGCTCATATGCCTTTTGCCTTGATCATGCTTGTTGTTGTTGTAATTCATGTAGCAGTTACATTAACATTCGGTTATAAATGGATATTTTGATGGAAGAAGTACTATTAGAACAAATATTAGTTTATGGAACTGTGGTTATATTATGTATGATCACTATCTACTTTTACCTTCGTAAAAAAAACAGAACTTCTTTAGAGACCGTTAAAAAAGTAGTTATTGCGAAAGAAGAAGGTTTATTTGAACCCGTTTCTCTGCATCCTCATATTGATTTGAATACCTGTATAGGTGTTGGAGCATGCATAACTGAATGCCCTGAAAAAGATATCCTGGGCATTGTTGGTGGTGTTGCGACGGTAATAAATACTTCTCATTGCATAGGCCATGGAGCCTGTTTTCATGGTTGTCCGGTTGAAGCTATAACGCTTCGTATTGGTACAGAATCTAGGGGAGTTGAATTACCCCATGTAGATCAAAGTTTCGAAAGTAATATCAAAGGCATGTACATTGCCGGAGAATTAGGCGGAATGGGACTCATTAAAAATAGTGTTGAGCAAGGAAGTCAGGCTATAGATAATATGGTTAAGACCATAAAACCATCCAAAGAAAATGTACTCGATGTGGTCATTATTGGTGCAGGGCCTGCAGGTATTTCTGCCAGCTTAGCTGCTAAAAAACATGGCTTATCTTCCATCACTTTGGAACAGGATTCACTTGGAGGAACGGTCTATACTTTTCCAAGGTCAAAAATTGTTATGACCGCACCGATGGACTTACCTCTGTATGGAAAAGCAAAACTATACAATACTTCAAAAGATGAATTACTGCAATTGTGGAATAAGGTTATTTCAGAACATGATTTAGAAATTTTTGAAAATACGAAAGTTGAAAGCATTGTTCCTCTTGAAGATGATACGTTTAAAATTGTAACCAATACCGGTAAAGAATATATTTGTAACCAGGTTCTAATGTCTATAGGGAGAAGAGGAACTCCAAGAAAATTAGGTATCTCTGGAGAGGATCTGCCTAAAGTGGCCTATCGCCTACTCGAACCTGAACGGATATCCGATAAAAAAATTGTAGTTGTGGGCGGTGGAGATTCAGCCATTGAATCTGCTTTGCTTTTAAAAGATAATAATGATGTTATTCTGTCCTATAGAAAAGACCAGTTCGCCAGGCTAAAACCTAAGAATAAAGAAAGGGTATTAAAAGCAGCCGATGACGGTTCTATCAAGACCCTATTTAATTCAAACTTAGTCTCTATTGAAGATAAAAGTATCTCCATAAATATAGCTGGTAACGAAGAAGTTACACAAATTGATAATGATCTGGTATATATCTTTGCCGGAGGTGAATTGCCAACAAAATTCTTGCAAAATGCAGGAATAGAAATATCCAAGAGATTTGGTCATGTTATGAAAAAGCATAAATAAATAATTTGAAGTATTTTTTAAAATATATAAGTATTTTCTTTTTAATGTTTACAACTATTAGCTACAGTCAGATATCGCCTGGCGACCTGTCGCAACCACATGCCGATCTGGAAGGTATGAGTAAATGTACCTTATGCCATGAGCTTGGCGAAAAAGTTTCCAATAAAAAATGTCTGGATTGCCATGATGAAATACAAACATTGATAAATCAGAAAAAAGGATATCATTCAAACTCAAAAGTTAAAAATAGAGATTGCTTTGCTTGTCATAATGACCATCATGGCCGTAAGTTTGATATGGCCAGGTTCGATGAAGATAATTTTAATCATGACCTGTCTGGATATAAATTGGAAGGAAAACATGAAACCATAGATTGCAGAGAATGCCATGTGTCAGAAAATATTCAAGACAGGGAGATAAAAAAAAGAAAAAATACCTTTCTTGGATTAGATGAAAAATGCCTATCCTGCCATGATGATTTTCATCAGAAAACCTTGTCCGACGATTGTATGTCTTGTCATGATATGAAAGCATTCAAACCTGCTTCAAATTTTGACCATGATGAAACGGAATATAAATTAAAGGGTGAACATCTTGAAATAGATTGTAAAGAATGCCATGAGCTCACAACCAAAAACGGAAAAGAATTTCAGCAATTCAGCGACATTTTATTTGATGATTGTAAATCTTGCCATGAAGACCCTCATAACGGCCGAATTCAAGGTAACTGTATGCAATGTCATACCGAAACCTCTTTTTCATCCTTCAGCGGAAAAGGAAATTTTGATCACACAACTACCGGTTTTACGTTGAAAGGGAAACATAAAAAAGTCGATTGTTTTAGCTGCCATAGGCAAACCAGCAATCCAACATTAGTATTTCAGGATAAAGTCAAGACCAAGAATGAGAATAATTGCATAGCGTGCCATAAGGATGAACATGAAGGTAAATATGGTAATGAATGTGTGAAATGTCATAGGGAAAGTAGCTTCTTATCATTAAAAAAGATGGCTTTTTTCGACCATACCATAACCGATTACCCTTTGGAAGGTAAGCACTTGGAAGTTGATTGCAAGAAGTGCCATACGAAGCGATTTTCTACTCCAATAGATTTTACGGCTTGCAATAATTGCCATAAAGATTATCATAGAGGTGAATTCAAAGAAAACGGACTTTCTCCCGATTGTATCGAATGCCATTCTCTCGAGAATGGGTTCGATTATAGTCTTTATACATTGGAACAACATCAAACAACCACCTTCCCTCTAGAAGGGGCACATTATGCAACACCTTGTTTTGCTTGCCATATTAGTGAAGATGATAAAAGGTGGACTTTTACCAACTTAGGTTCAGTATGTATTGATTGTCATAAGGATTCTCACGAGGGGTCTATAAGTGAAAAATACTATCCTGAAAAAAAATGTGAATCTTGCCATATTAATGATAGCTGGTCATCGGTAAATTTCGATCATAAACTTACAAATTGGCCTCTTGACGGAAAACATACCGAAGTCAATTGTAAAGATTGCCATTTTGAAATGTCAGACGATGGTACTGTACTAAGCCAATCCTTCAAAACATTAGAAAGTGAATGTGTGACATGTCATGAAAATATTCACGGAGATTTGTTTGTTTTTAATGGAGTAACCGATTGTAAAAGATGTCATGTTACGGATAGTTGGTTCCCTAAAAAATTCAATCACGACAATACCGCTTTCCCGCTGACGGGTGAACATACGGAAGTAGAATGTAAAGAATGCCATATACCAAAAGTTGTGAATGGTAAAACTGAAATAGTTTATAAAATAAAGAAATTCGAATGTATAGACTGTCATCAATAGTAGTATTTTTATTGGTATGTATACCAGTATTTGCCCAATCACCTCATGGTGATGGCTTAGCGATCAATTGCGCCAAATGCCATGATCCTTCTGGCTGGTCAATAGATCATAATACTATTAAATTTGATCATAGTACAACTGACTATAAACTCGAAGGAACGCATGCTCAAACTGACTGTAAACAATGTCATGAAACATTGGTTTTTAATGAAGCCCCATCTGATTGTGCTTCTTGTCATACCGATGTACACAGTATGTCAGTGGGTAATGATTGTTTACAATGCCATACACCCCAAACTTGGTTAGTAGATAATATCCCAGAATTACATGAAAAAAATGGTTTTCCCTTGATAGGCGCACATAGTAATTTGAGTTGTGTAGACTGTCATTCATCTGAAACCAATGTGAGATTTGACAGAATAGGCAATGAATGTGTTAGCTGTCATAACGACGATTTTACAAGCGCCCAAAGTCCGAACCATACAACTGCCAATTTCTCAACTAATTGTATCGAATGCCATGATCCGCTTGCATCGGGTTGGGATACTGAAATCGTTAATCACGACTTTTTTCCATTAACTCTTGGTCATGATATTGAAGATTGTAGCCAATGTCACACTACAGGTAATTTTTCTGATGTATCATCCGATTGTGTGACTTGTCATCAGGATGATTATGCAGGCACACAAGATCCTGATCATCAAAACTCAGGGTTTTCAACAAATTGTGTAGCATGTCATACAACAAACCCCGGATGGTCACCAGCAGATTTTAGCAATCATGATTTCTTCCCGCTTACCTTAGGGCATGATATACAAGATTGTAATGAATGTCATACCACGGGTAATTTTTCTGATGCTGATCCTAATTGTGTGAGCTGTCATCAGGATGATTATGCCGGTACGCAAGATCCGAACCATCAAAGCTCAGGATTTTCAACGAATTGTATAGCATGCCATACCACAAATCCGGGATGGACACCTGCAACTATTAATCATGACTTTTTCCCACTTACTTTAGGCCATGATATAGAAGATTGTAAGCAATGCCATACCTCTAGTAATTTTTCTGATGCCGATCCTAATTGTGTGACCTGCCATCAAACCGATTATAATAATACGAATGATCCGAACCATATAAGTGCAGGATTCCCAACTGATTGTGTATCTTGCCATACCACAAATCCGGGATGGACACCGGCAACGATAAATCATGATTTCTTCCCACTCACGCTAGGTCATGATATACAAGATTGTAATCAATGCCATACCACAAGTAATTTTTCTGATGCTGATCCTAATTGTGTGACTTGTCATCAAACCGATTATAATAATACCAATGATCCGAACCACATAAGTTCGGGGTTCTCAACTGATTGTATATCCTGCCATACCACAAATCCGGGATGGACACCTGCAACTATTAATCATGACTTTTTCCCACTTACCTTGGGCCATGATATTCAAGATTGCAACCAATGTCATACCACAGGTAATTTTTCTGATGCCGATCCTAATTGTGTGACCTGCCATCAAACCGATTATAACAATACGAACGATCCTGATCATCAAGCGGCGCAATTCCCTACTGATTGCATAACCTGTCATACCACGAACCCCGGTTGGACTCCGGCAACATTTGATCATGACGGACAATATTTTCCAATTTATAACGGAAAGCATCAAGATGAGTGGAATGAATGTATTGATTGCCATACAACCCCAAGTAATTATTCAGAATTTTCATGCTTTAAGTGTCATTCACAGTCCGAAACAAATAACGACCACAGTGAAGTTAATGGCTACAGCTATGTAAGCAGTGAATGTTTACGATGTCATCCAAATGGTGATAATTAATTTTATATGCAACATACAAAAACAAAAATATTGACACATAATGGGGTAATTATTTTGGATTTTCAATATGTTAGATTAAAAAAATATTGAATGCATATGAAATATACTTTTATATTCATAGCATATTTGATATGCATTAATTCGAGTATTTTTGGACAAGATAATGGCCAGCTACTTAAGGGGAGAGTTTCATTTGTAACTTCAAAAAATGTATATGTGAAATTTGAGAATACAAAAAATATCACTGTTGGAGATACCTTGTATATTTCAGAAAACAAAACAGCTTGTTTACTAATCACAAGTAAATCTTCGAGTTCCACCGTTTGTTCAAGACTTAATAATTGTCAAATTAAAAAGGATGATGAAGTGTTTCTCAAATACACTGCTAATGAAGCTATGAATATAGTAAAGCAAACAAATGAAAGTGAAGAAACCAATATAAATATTGATTCAGTTGAAACTAAAAAGAAGGAAAAAAAAGAATCAAAATACAAGTCAGAATTTCGAGGAAGGGTTTCTGTAGCCAGTTACAGTACATTGTCAGATATAAGAGATAACAGGCATAGGGTAATGTCTCGATTTTCATTAGATGCCAAGCATATTAACGACTCAAAGTTTTCTTTTGAATCATATGTTACATACAGAAAATATCTTGTTTCCAACGAAAGTAATAGTTCTAGGGAAAACGATATTTTTAATGTATACGATTTAGCTTTGAAATATGATGCTACCCCTACCCTATCTTTATCTATTGGTAGAAAAATAAACCCTAAAATATCATCTATCGGTGCCATTGATGGTTTACAGATTGAGAAACATATCGGCAACAATTATATTGGAGCTATAGCAGGGTTTAGGCCAGATATTTTTGACTATGGTTTTAATTCCGATTTATTTGAATACGGTGCTTATTTCGGTAAAAAAACAGATCATAAAAATTTTTACTCGCAGACAACCCTAGGCTTTATTGAACAAAGAAATAATAGCGAAATTGACAGAAGGTATACGTATTTTCAACACTCAAGTACCATATTAAAAAAATTGAATATTTTTTCTTCGCTTGAGTTAGATATCTATAATAAAATAAACGATGTTTCTAGTAATGATATTAGGCTCACGAATCTCTATACTTCAGCCAGGTATCGATTTAATAGAATGTTTGATGCCACAGTATCTTATGATTCCCGAAAAAGAATTTTGTATTATGAAACGTTTCAAACTCAAATAGAACGATTACTTGATGATGACTTAGCCAGGCAAGGTGTTAGATTAAGAATAAATGCACGGCCCCAATCAAATATGAATGCCGGAATTAGTTATAGTAAAAGATTTCAAAGTAATAACGAAAATAAATCAGATAATATTTATGTATATCTAAGTTTGTCAAGGCTTCCGGGCATAGGTGGAAATGTATCGGTTAATTATAATGTAAATTCATCGAACTATTTAGAAAGTAACGTATTATCTTTGAGGCATTCAAGAACATTTTTTAATGATAAATTAAATGCTGATTTTTATTATAGGCTTGTAAATTATACATATTTAAATAGCAATTCAGCCCTCACAAGTGGGGCTGCTTTAACACAAAGTTATTACGGTACAAATCTTTCACTAAATATTAGCAGGGGATTAAGGTTTAGTGTATCGGGTGAATTTTCAAGTAGTAGCTTAGAAAATAATTATAGAATATATACTAGACTTGTAAAAAGGTTTTACAATAATAAAAAAAGAAAATAAACTTATGAACTTTTCAAATAAAAATAAAAGCTTGTCCGCTTTTGGTATGAAACTCAAAAAATCAAATAAATTTATTGTAAGTAAGACAAAGCTTATATCGGTTGTCATTTCGGCGATCGTTCTAAGTATTGTTTTTTCGTGCAATAAAGGACCTAAGGTTATTTCAAAATCAACAGGTGTAGAGAATTCTGAAAAAAGTACCGGAGTTTTTTCAGGTGAACCATCAACCGAATCAAACTCTAATGGTAATCAATCCTTTGCAGATGACCTACATACAGTTGTTGTAAATGAAGTGCTTCCAACATCAAGATATGCATATTTAAATGTTAAAGAAGGTGAAAAGAAATTTTGGGTAGCTACCAGAAATCAAAATATTGAAAAAGGGAAGCGCTATTTTTATAAAGGAGGACTTCTCAAAACAAACTTTGAAAGTAAAGAATACAACAGAGTCTTTGACACCATTTACCTCGTTTCGAATCTTGTAGAAGAAAATCACTCAAATAAAGCCGGGTCATTAAATAAAAGTAAGGCAAAGCCCATCAAAAACACTGGGGATAAAGTGGTTATACCAACCCATACGGAAGAGATAATTGAACATAAAGGTTCTATAAAGATTGCCGATTTGGTCAAAGATCCAAAAAAGTATGAAGGGAAAACAATTCAGGTTAGTGGCAAATGCGTAAAAGTGAATCCAGGAATTATGGAAAGGAACTGGATACACCTTAAAGATGGAAGTAAGGATGATTTTGACCTCGTTGTTACTTCTGATACGTATGTTCCTGAAGGTTCGGTTATTACAGTAAAGGCCCTTGTATCACTAAATAAAGATTTTGGCGCAGGGTATAAATACGATCTGATCTTGGAAAATGGGTTGGTGACTATTAAGTAACTGCTTCCTACCAGGAAATTTCACATTCAAGGTAATTATTACAAATTTGTTCCATAGTTGCCCTGGAAGTATTAAATGCTTGTATGATTGAACCTCCTCTCTTACCTGCCAACAGATCTCCTGTGACAAACAAACCAGGTATGGTGCTTTCACCGCTGTCTTTTAAATCTGGTGTTTCATTTTCAAATTTAATGCCTATAGACTTTAAGAAATTGTTAGGAGTAGTTCCTCCTAGCGCATAAATAATCCGATCATATTGACGCTCTCCCAGATGCGCTTCCTTAAAACATACCAATGGCTTTTCATCTTCAGATACTTTCACATCTTCAATATTGCTTTCAAATAAAATGTTTATCTGTTCATTTTTTTTAAGTTCGTTCAAAGCATTTACATTGAAAGAATTCATCCTGACAAATTGATGCTGTCTATATGATAAGGTTACATTATTTCCCATTTCAATAAGATATTGAGCAAATTCAGAGGCAGAATCTCCACCACCTACTACTAGTATATTTTCATCCTTGGCTTGAAAACTTGTAACATCAAAATGTATCCGTCTTTTTAATTTTCTAGATGGTTTATAATTTGGTCTATTCGGCCTGCCAAATACTCCAATGGCAATAACAGTAATCCGGGAAAGGTATTCGTTTCTATTTGTTCGGACTATAAACTGTGTTTTACCTTTTGTTCCAATAGGCTCTATTTGTAACACTTCTTCGCGATAATTTACTGCTACTCCTGTCTTTTTTATTGCTTCATCCAGATAACTGATCGTTTCGCCTTTGGTAGAATCATTTAAAGACATCACACCGTGGCATACCGCTGGTAACCCTTTGTAATTCGCAGCCACTAATTTTTTATCGGGATAGAGTGAGCGGATCACCCAGGAATGTGTTTCTGCTTTGTCTATCATGAGTATATCTTTAGCGTCAATTCCTGCCATTCGCGCCTCTGAGGCCAAGGAGATACCTGCCGGCCCTGCCCCAACGATTAATAATTTTAGTTCTTTCATATGAAAATTGTCAATAGTATTATTTTTTTCAGTTTGAAGTATTACAATTTCTTTTTAACAGTAACCCTTTAATAATAAAACAATTAACTTCAATAATTTACTTAAAAAGATTGCTTTTTTTAATTTGAAGACGACTATTTATTAAGCCGCTATAGATAGGTAAAAGATGAAGAATATAAGTAAAAGGTGTTTTAAGCAACATACCAATAACTTAAAGAAACTCTGTGAGCTTTAATTTGAAATAGGCTTTGTTGAAAGAATACAGAGTGAATATTTATATCAATTATAAAGGCTAAACCAAAAACTACAGAGTTTAATTTATAGGGTGCAACGTTATTCCTATAAATGCATAATAGCTGAATAGTTTTGATAAAAAGCTAGTCACGTTAACGAATTATGAAATAATTTTAACTTTCTTTTTTCTCCAATAAGCCAATATACTTATTATGAAAATGCAAGCAACAACTATATAAACCCATTTTGGAATTGGCACCGGGTCTCCCGTGGCATACGAATGCAATCCTGATAAGTAATAGTTAACCCCATAATAGGTCATAATAACTGTTGCCAAGCCAAATATCGTTGCAAGGTTATATGAATACAATCCAAATAACTTTGGAATTAATCGCATGTGTAGTATAAATGCATACACCAGTATAGTTACCAGTGCCCAGGTTTCCTTAGCATCCCAACCCCAATACCTTCCCCAGGACTCGTTTGCCCAAACGCCTCCTAAATAGGTACCTATACTCACCATAAATAAGCCGCCAATTAATGTTAGTTCACTTATATATGACATTTCTGTAATTATTCGTTTAATGCTATCCTTATTCGTTTCATTTAGAAAGATCATCAAGATCAGGTTTATCAATCCAATAATCGCTCCTAACATTAAAAAACCATAGCTACCTGCTTCCAATGACACATGAATTGTTAACCAATACGATTTTAAAACAGGAACTAATGGTGTAATTTCAGGATCAAGAAAACTTAACATGGACACTAATAATATGGTTGCCGCTAATACCATTGTTGCGGCCAACCCTCCAAAAGATTTTCTAGTGAACAATACTCCGGCCAGTGTTGATGTCCAGGCAATGTAGATCATTGATTCATAACCATTGCTCCATGGTGCCCTCCCGGAAACATACCATCTTAATCCAAGCCCTAGAGTGTGCAAGGCAAAACCAATAATAACCAATGTAAATAATATTTTATAGACTAATTTTAAGTTAATGCCTGGTTTAAAAACCGATAGAAATAAAAAGAATAAGAATGCTAATCCCAAAAGAATATAGAAAGCTGCTAAGCGACTAAAAATATTCAATTTATTAAGAAATATCTCTGCATTAATTTTGGAAGATGAAGGCAGTACAGAGCCTCCATTTTTATTTTGATATTCTTTGAGTTCATTTAACAGTTTATCAGCCTCAATATAGTCACCAGTTTCAATGGCTTTTTTAAGAGCAGTCCCATAGGCATTAAAAAAGTTAGCAGCTACATGGCTATCATGGCTATCATTACTATGGCCATGCCTTGAAACCCAAGTATTATTTGGATCATTAACAACGGGAATTATTTTTAATAAATTACCTGAAAATGTCATGCTGAGAATGTTCAACCTTTCATCTATTTTCAATAATTCCTTCTCATAAACACCTCTATCTTTAGGATTTAGATTATAAACCCTACGCACTTCATCTCTTAATATATAGTCGCCTTTTTCTGTGAAAAAATCTTTATAAGAAGCATAATCTCCGGTAGCATTTAATTTTTTAAGGATGTCTTTATGTTTACCTAGTTTTATGATTTCAACAGCATACCATTCAGAACTATTGGCGAACATTCCCAGCATAATTTGGTCTGCATTTAACCCGTTAAAGTTTTCTTTTCGTGCTATTTTTCGCATCAATTCTCTTGATAAGGTATGAATGGGTTTCATTCGCCCTTTATGATCTTGAACTGCTAGTTTACTAAATTTATCTGCATGTGCTACATTTACTATATGCTCATGATTGTGAGATTTGCTTTCTTGAGATTGGGCAAACATAACCGATGACGAAAATGAAAAGAATAGCAATAGTATGAAAGTCGAGCTTTTTGCTCGTAATTTTTTTAATTTTTGAATGACTTGATGAAATCTTGTCTTCTTACTAAATAAGGTAAGGATCATTCCAATTGTTAATAAGGCATACCCTATATATGAAATTAGAGTACCCCAAAAATCGTTGTTTACACTTAAATAAGTGCCTTTTTCATCTTTATCAAAAGATGACTGAAAAAAACGATATCCGTTATGATCTAGAATATTATTCATAAAAATGCGATAATTCTTTTTTACATTCTTTCTACCATCTAACAGTTGAACCTCGCTTGCATAAGAAGATGCACTATTTGTTCCGGGATATTTATCAAGAATAAACTTCTTTAATTTTATTGAAAATGGGAGCGTTATATCTTTTGCTCCATAAGAAACCGACAAATTAAGGTCATCAAAATTTAGAATTTTAGGTCTTCCTGATATCCCTTTTTGCCCATAAACATAAGCTTGTTTTGTTGTACCATTCACTGATATATCAAGAACAATTGCAGTTAAACTTTGACTTTCTACTTTTGAATTTTCCGATTCAATAGTAATTTTACCACTTTTATTAAAATCGGCGATCACAAAATTGTTAACACCATCAGAGTACAATGATTTTAATTTTAAAGGCTTATAAGTATCCGATGGATATATAGTATCTCTATGCCGGGTAGTCATTACCATTTGGGTAAGTGTTTTATTAGTTTTAAACAATAGAGAGTCATTTTTATAATTAATATTGATACCCTCTGATACTACATTTTCTTTAAAATTAAAGACCACATTTCTAATCCTTTTTGTTTGTCCTTTGCTAATAAAATATTCCTCCCTGCCATTTATGCCTGAAACAACAATCTTCAAGATTGGTTTACCATCATTGCTAACACTTAAAATCTGCTTTGGGTTTGGTATAAACTTAGTTACTTTAACATCGATTAAGTCATTTTCAATTAAGTAAGAATTATGCCAGTTGTTATTACCTAATGTTGCAAAAAGCACTTCCTCATCAAAACTAAATGTGTTATCATTTTTGGTTACATTGAACTTTAAAAAAGTCTTTGCTGATAGAAAGCTGTTAGAGGTGTTGTTCTCTCTAATGTGCATTATACCTTCAAATCCAAAGTACCGTGTTACACCGGCACCAATCAGGATTATTACTATTGAAGCGTGAAAAAGCAGGACAGCCCATTTTTTTTGCTGAACCATTCTGAACTTGAAAATATTCACAATTATAGTAATGCTAAATAATAAAAGTAAGATTTCAAACCACCAGGATTTAAAGATTACCTTTTGAGCCGAACTCGTACCAAAATCATTTTCTATAAAGGTTGCAACAGCAATTGAAATAGCAAATAGTAATATGTAAATGCCTGCAGCTCTGGTGTTAAAAAAAGGAGTTAAAAGTTTATTGGAAATTGCAAAGTATTTCTTCATGAAAAGTAAAATATATATTCAAATCTAAATTAATTATTCCAAATTTTACAATAAAACATTGTTTAGTTTTAAAATATTATGCGTTAAAATAATACCATATTAAAAGTTAAAAAACTGCCTCAATACCTTCCGGCATTAAAACAGTTTTACAATTAATCAGCAGAAACTCTACTATAAGTTAACCAACCCTTTTTAAACTAAACCTCATAATAATGTTTCTATTAGCGACTAATTCAATTTTCTTTTAAAAGTCAACATCTGTATTTTTATTAATTTATTTACGTATTAAGTTTATACCCTTAATTGCAATTCTTAATGAATTTAAGTTCACTCGTACCTACTCTTAAATCTATTTTATCTTTTCCATCATCTTCTTCTTCAATTTTATTCAATCTCCAATTATTATTAATTTCTGTCAAGCTATCCATGGTTAGATTTAATTTTAAACCGCTATCTGATGTTACGTTCCAGATACCACTTGAAATAACACTATTCAGTTCGGCAGTAACAGTACCGTTTGCATTGAATATAAAAATAGTTCCTTTAAAATTTTCAAATTCTTGCTCATTAACTTCAAGTTCGTCTAGAAGCCAAGGACATGAAACTAAATAATCGGAAAACTCTTGGGCAGTCGTATTTGTATTGTCAATATCATCGTCATCAAAATCATAATCATCATCTTCATCACAGTCATCTTCAACATTAGCTATTTCGATTTCTAATTGATCTAGACTATTTATCATAATCTCAGTTCCGTCAAAAAGAAGTATTGTAATCGGAAAACTAATATTTGCGATATCATTTTCATCCAAATCTTCGATAAAATCATGCATATCTTCATCATTGTTTATGGTAATGTCAACAATTTGTTCAGAAATTATATTAAAAATCGATATGTTAATAGGATATTGAAAATCTAAGCATTCTATATCATCATCAAATTCATTTTCTCCATTACAACTATCCGAAAAGGCATCAAATTCATTTTCATTATTGATTATGACTTGTGTATAGTCACTTAGTATAATAGTAACAGGAAATATTATTTGCAAGCTATCAACATCAGTACTAAATTCTTCAAAAATAGACTCTATTGTATCGAAGTCATCTTCAGAAGCAATAGTAATTTCTAAGCCATTCACAATTACTGTCACCGGTAATTCTATATTAAAACAATTGGCATTGTCAATAATATTATCGCCAGAACCATCATTCAACGAAGTTCGTTTCATCAAAATTGCTAGGGCCGAATTTGCCTTTAAAGCGGGTTTATCTGGTTCAGATATATTTATCACCTCTTCCTTCGCACAAGATGTCAAAAGTAAAGACGTTAAAAATATGAATAGTATTAATCTTTTCATTGGGTTATTTTGGAACTTAATCGGCGCTGTTTTATATATAAACAACTGAAGTTTAAAAAATACTTAAATTTAAATCAATTAATACTATTAAAAAACTATAAAATTGAGAATTCCATTTGAATTTACTTAAATTCGATTAATTTAATTTTATAAGTTTGCGCATGGATAAAACAGAAATTTCCAACAATGAACTGGAAAATACTTGTGAGGAAAGTGTTTTTTCAGCCATTTATGAGAAATATTCTACAGATTTATATCAATACTTATATTACAAATTTGGCAATCAAGTTGACATTAATGATAAAATTCAAGAGGCATTTATAAAGCTATGGGATAATTGTAAAAAAGTTGCTCCGGGCAAAGCCAGGGCATTTCTATTTAGAGTTGGAAAAAATATGATGCTGAACGAAATCAAACATCAAAAAATAGTCTTGAAATATCAACAAATAAAACCAAAAGATTATACGAACGAGACTCCTGAGTTTTTATTGGAAGAAGAACAGTTTTTACAAAAGTACCAACTTGCCTTGAGTAAACTCACCGAGGAACAACGTTTGGCCTTTTTATTGAATAAAGTAAAAGGGAAAAAGCCTGTTGAAATTGCCGAAATGCTGGGTGTTACAAGAAGGACTATTGAAAATAGAATTTTTGTAGCATTTAAAAAATTAAGAAAAGAGATCAAAGAACTCAAATAGTTAAGTAAAAATATATATTTAATTGTTATATATATAAACCCCTGTAACTATGGAAAAAGATTACTTGTTAAAAAAATGGTTGGTAGATAAACTGACCGATACTGAATCGAAAGATTTTGAGGCTTCTGATGATTTTGATTTAAATGTAAAAATTGTAGAGAAGGCTAAACATTTTGACATTCCACATGGGTCATCTGTCAAAACCTATGCTGATTTTAAAGAAGCTGTAAATAGTAAGAAGACTCGTGTTATTAAAATGAAAACTCATAGAATCCTGTATAGGATTGCCGGATTATTTATAATTAGCCTGGGCATCTATTTTCTTTTCTTTTTTAACAACTTGACTACGGTAAAAACCTTAGCAACCACCAAAAGTACTTTTGAATTGCCAGATGCTTCCTCTGTAACTTTAAACGCTGGTTCTAAAGTAACATATGATAAAAGAAAATGGGAAAATAAAAGGGTTTTATCTTTACAGGGAGAAGCATTTTTCCGGGTGGCCAAAGGCTCCAAATTTGATGTACTAACCCCTAAAGTAACGGTGAGTGTTCTGGGTACACAGTTTAATGTAAAAAATAGAACCAACTATTTTGAGGTTAAATGTTTTGAAGGTCATGTTAGTGTGAATAGCAATGGGAAATCATATCAACTGACTAAAGGACATACATTTAGAATTTTAGATGGCATTATAGCCTTGGATTCAGTTGCATATAACCAACCCGGTTGGATAGATAATATAAGTAGTTTTAAAGGTGTACCTTTATATGAAGTATTGAATGAATTTGAGAGGCAATACGGAGTTAAGGTAGTCATTCAAAATGTGAATACGCAGCGCCTATTTACAGGGAGTTTCGTCAATAATAATCTGGAGCAAGCATTAAAATCAATAACAGTACCATTTAATTTAACTTATAAAAAAGATAATTCGAATAAAATCACAATCTATAAGAGCCAATAATACTTATAAAAGTATACTCTTTTTTATATTTTTTATAATTTCTTTTACGCTATTCTCTCAAATAGATAAAGAAAAAAAACCTTTATCAGAAGTATTGATTCTTTTGAAGGAAAAATATAATTATGACTTTACCTATGCTCATGATGTAATTAAAGATATTCTCATTAAGGCCCCTCCTACCGATTTTACCTTCAAAGAAGCAATCAATTATCTACAAAAAGAAACTAACTTAATTTTTCAACTCCTAGAGAATAATATTGTCACAATAAATGCCAGAGATGCCTCTTTTTTTATTTGTGGTTATATTATCGATAATGAAACCAAAATTCCAATAGAAGCGGTAACAATTATTGGAAAAAATAGTCATACCACGACCGATAATTTCGGTTATTTTAAGCTAAAACTAAATGGGCCCTATGAAAGTATAGCTATTCGCCATTTAGGATATCGGCCAATATCAAAACCATCCAATTTCTTTGAGAAGGATGATTGCCAAAATATATATTTAGTCCCTCAACTAGAAACCTTGTCGGAAATAGTAATAACCAATTATATAACCAAGGGTATTGATAAACTAACTGGTGGAACTTTTACAATAAATTTTTCAGATTTTGGTATACTACCCGGTTTAATAGAAACGGATGTTTTGCATACTGTCCAGGCTTTACCCGGAATTCTGAGTATCAATGAAACTGTTTCTGATATAAATATTAGAGGTGGTACGAACGATCAGAACCTACTACTATGGGATGGGATTAAAATGTATCAATCCGGTCATTTTTTCGGATTAATTTCCATTTTCAACCCTTTAATAACCACCGATGTATCTGTTGTTAAAAATGGTGCCAATGTTGACTTTACAGATGGTGTTTCCGGTACCATAGCCATGAAAACCGACTTAGCGGTCAATACAAAATTTAATGGAAGTATAGGCTCTAATTTTATTAATGTTGATGGATTTGTTGATGTACCCATATCAAAAAAATCATCCCTGCAATTAGCGGCTAGAAAGGCCATTAGTGATCTGTTTGATACACCAACGTACACTAAATTCTTTAATAGAATAAAGCAAGATACTGAAATAGAAAATAATTTATCCGAGATACGTGATAAGGATATTAAATTTGATTTTTACGATGCAAGCTTACGGTGGTTGTATACTATATCAAAAAAGGATCTACTTAGGCTCAATTTTTTAGCTGTCAACAATGAATTAGTATTTAACGAAAATGCAACAATTGACCAAATTAAAGAGTCTAAGGAAAGTCGTCTGATTCAAAACAGTATTGCAGGTGGTGTTTTTTATAGAAGGAACTGGAATGGCCAATTTACAACCACACTAAATATGTATGAAACATATTATGATTTAGAGGCTGTAAATGCTGATATACTAAGACAACGACGATTATTACAAGAAAACAAAGTCTCAGAAACATCTATTAAATTAAATACCCGGTATAAGTATAACGACCAATTATCATTTCTTAATGGGTATCAATTTACTGAAACTATCGTAACAAATTTAACAGATGTGGACAATCCCATTTTTTTAGAAAAGGTTAAAGAAGTTATTCGAGAACATTCTGCATTCTCACAAATTGAATACCTCTCAAATTCTAAAAGAACAAATTTAAAAGCCGGTGTACGATATAACTATATTGAAAAATTTAGAAAACATATTTTTGAACCAAGAGTAAGTTTTAATCAAAAACTGTTCGATCGTTTTAATTTTGAAATTTTAGGAGAATTAAAACATCAAAATACCTCACAAATTATAAATTTTCAAAATGACTTCTTAGGCGTTGAAAAGCGGAGATGGTTATTGTCAAATAATAAAGATATTCCGGTAATAATGAGTAAACAAGCGTCTGTTGGACTCAATTATAGCAATAAAGGGTGGTTGATCAGTGCTGAAGGGTATTATAAAGAAGTAAAAGGGATCACCTCTCAAAGCCAAGGTTTTTTGAATCAATATATTCTTGAGAGAACAAGTGGCAATTACAAGGTCAAAGGTGTTGATTTTTTAGTAAATAAAAGAATACATAAGTTCAGTAACTGGCTTAGTTATTCCTATGCCGATAATGAATATACTTTTACTAATTTCTCACCTGTCAATTTTCCTAACAATCTTGACATTACACATTCAGTAACTTTTGGTTCATCATTTACAACGAATGATTTCAAAATTTCTGCTGGTTTAAATTGGCATTCGGGTAAACCGACAACCCGACCGGTAACCGGCAATGAAATTATCGACGATGGAGGCTTAATAATTAATTATGAAGCTGCAAATGCTAGTAGAATTAAAAACTACCTGAGAGTAGATGCCTCGGCAACCTATAAATTCAATTTAACCAATAAGATCAAAGCGCAAGCAGGAATTTCTCTTTGGAATGGGCTAAACCGTAAAAATGTCATTAACGATTATTATACTATTGATAATACTAATTCAACAAAGGAGAATTCTAATAAGGCATTACTCTTTACCCCTAATGTGAGTTTTAGAGTATTATTTTAAAATTGCCTAACGGCAAAGAATTCTGGCAATCACTGGTCATAACTCTTAATTACAAAAAAATAAAACTGCCCCAATAAAATATTGAAACAGTTTTACAATCAATAAACAGAAACTTAACTATATGATGACTTACCCTTTTTTAACCAAACTCATAGTATAATGTTTCTCTTTAGCGACCAATTCAATTTCTTAATTTTTTTCAAAAGTCAATGTATCTGTACCTCCATTACCACCGCTTATATCAATCAAATCAATTTTCGTTGCACCCGATGATACGATATCCCACTCATCGCTTAATTCTTCAAAATTTGGAGGTGAAGAAAGGGAAATATTAAAGTCTATGCCATTACTACTACTGCTACTGTTATCATTTGTTACTGACCAGGTTCCGGTAATAGTATTTGAACCATTGGATGCAGTTAATACACCGTTGTCACCGAAGGTGAAATTATATCCGGCATAGTCATTCGTTTCATTTTTGCCCGAATCGATATAATTCGTTATTCGCCATGTTCCTGATTTGGCAACATCGCTTATTTGCCTGATTTCTACACTATTGTCACCAATTACCGAATTATCTGATGAGCAACTTAACAATACCAACAATGTACCCAGTGATAGAAATATTCTTGAAAAAAATGTTGTAATCATAATATGTTTGTTAATATGTTTATATTTTCCTCTTTACATAAAAACAACTAACCCTTAAAAAATCCTGAAAAAAATAGTTACTTTTTTTAGTTACTGTAAATAATTTATAAAAAGGTTGCCAATTATTAGATGTTTCTACCTATAACATTGCATATTCAATAGTAAATACTTAAAATGACTAAATTATATGCAGGTTATTATTATAGAAAAACTGCCTCCAAATTAGATTGAGGCAGTTTTAGTGATCAATTAAAATATGATTCCTTTTTTTTTGCAAGAGAATTATTCCAATATAATCAAATTAATTACATGAACTACTTTCAAATCGCAAACGATCATCCATTAGTCTGAAATCAACTTTATTCTTGGAGCCATTTTGTTCAATTTCATGTAATCTCCAATTGGCGTTAAAATCCGGTAAGCCCGATATATTTATAACAACGATAATATTGTTTCCATTTCCGGAGCTAGTCCAGGTTCCTGAAAAATTATTACTGTTTTCCTGAACCGTGATCATTCCGTCATTTGAAAAGTTAAACGTGTAACCTGCATAATTATCCTCAAGGTCATTATCATTTAGTTCTAATTTATCAACAGTCCAGTCGTTACAATTCGTTAATATATCCAATATTTGTTGTTGACTACAACCGTTACAATCATCATCATTATAGTCATTGTCATCATCTTCATCACAATCATCTTTAGCATTCTCTATAACATTTTCTAACTGCTCTAAACTAGATATACTTACTTCGCTTCCATCGAATAAAATTACATGTATGGGAAATTCGATATTTGCAACGTCATCACTGCCTAAATCATCAATGAAATCATACATTTTTTTATCGTTATTTATGACGATTCGGCTTGTTTGTTCGGTAGTTGTATTAAAAATAGATCCCCTAATTGGATACTGAAAATCTAAACATTCAATGTCATCATCTATTTCGTTCTCACCATTACAGGCATTCCTAAAACCATTATGCTCTCCTTGGTTATGAATAACCATTTCCGTAAAATCACTTAATATAATTCTATAAGGAAACCTAATTTCAATTGAATCTTCATCATCATCAAATTCATCAAAAATATCCTCTATCGTTTCAAAATCTTCTTCAGAATTAACAATGATTTCGAGGCCATTCGCAATCACTGTCACGGGTAGTTGAATATTGAAACAGTTGGCAGAGTCAATAATATTGTCATTAGAGCCATCATTTAATGCCGTGCGTTGCATCAAACTCGCTAAGTTAGTATTTGCTTTCAAATTCGATTCATCAATTTCTATCAGTACTTCATCCCTACATGAAACAAGGAATATAACAGAAAGTAGAATTAATACTATTGGCTTTTTAATTATTGCTTTCATTATATATATTTTTAAAATTACGCCCTTTTACATTAAAACAATTAACTCTTTAAAAATCCTTAACAAATATATTTTTTATTTAATTTAGTAGGCAAATGCATTTCTTAATTTTTTTAAAATATGCCAGACACAGTTTGTGATGAAAAGATCTTCTCCTCCATTTATAATGAATTTTCAAAGGATTTACATGACTATTTATATTACCGATACGGTGATCAATTCAATCCAAGCGATAAAGTGCAAGAAGCATTTATAAAATTATGGGACAATTGTAAGAACGTTACATTTAAGGATGCGAAGGGATTCTTATTTCGTGTGGCTAAGAATATGATGTTAAATGAGATTAAGCATCAAAAAGTTGTGTTAAAGCATCAGCAAATAAAACCTAAAGATTATACAAACGAAAGCCCTGAATTTTTATTAGAAAAAAAGCAATTCTTTCAAAAATATCAACGTGCATTAAGCAAATTAACTGAAGAACAGCGTGTAGTATTCTTATTGAATAAAGTTGAAGGTAAAAAACATTCAGAAATTGCAGAAATGCTCAATATTACCAAAAAAGTTGTGGAGTATAGAATATATTCAGCCTTTGCAAAAATTAAAAGCGAAATAAAAGAATTTAAATAATTTTCGGGATAAATGACAATTTAGTTGTTTTTATACTAAATAAGAAATTGAAATGGATAAAGATTACGTTATAAAAAAATGGTTAAACAATGACTTAACCGATGCCGAAAGAAAAGATTTTGAGAAATTAGACGATTATAATCTAAACGTTGAAATTCTTGAATCTGCCAAGTATTTTAAAGCATCGCATTTTTCATCGGTTAAAAGTTATGCTGATTTTAAAGTTGCTTTAAATGATAAAAATGCACCAGTTATAAAATTAAGTTCTTATAAAGTATTGTTCAGAATTGCCGCTCTGTTTGTCATTAGCTTAAGTATTTATTTTGCTTTCTTTTATACCAATTTGACTACTGTGCAAACGCTAGCAAGTAATAAAATAACATTTGAATTGCCCGATGCCTCTTCCGTTGTTTTAAATGCCGAATCTAAAACTGAGTATAGTAAACGTAAATGGGCCAATAAAAGAGAAGTGTCTTTAGATGGAGAAGCATTTTTTAAGGTAGCCAAGGGTTCTAAATTTGATGTGGTGACTTCTGGTGGTATTGTAAGTGTTGTTGGTACACAATTTAATGTAAAAAATAGGGATAATTATTTTGAGGTAAAATGTTTTGAAGGTATTGTCAACGTTAGCAGTAATGGAAAATCACAACAATTGACTAAAGGAAACACCTATAGGGTCATAAACGGTATTTTTGCGGTTGACACTATTGTTAAAAGTCAACCTGAATGGATTCATAATAGAAGTAGTTTTAAAAGTGTACCTTTATACGAAGCATTGAATGAGTTTGAAAGACAGTATGGTGTTACCTTTGAAACTAAAGAAATAAATACAAAACGCTTAATTACAGGAGGATTTGTGCATACCAACCTTGAACAGGCTTTGACATCTATTACTATTCCATTTGATTTAACCTATAAAAAAGATAATTCCAATAAAATTACCTTATATAGTAGTGAGTAAGAAACATAAAGGTATACTCATTTTTGTTTTTTTTCTTTTTTCTTCTATTCTATATTCTCAAATAGATCAAGAAAAAAAGCCGCTATCTGAAGTATTAACACTTTTAGAGGAAAAATATAAGTATCAGTTTACCTATGCTGATGATCTAATTAAAGATATTTATATAGAACCACTTTCCCCAGGTCTTGCTTTCGAAGAAGTGATCAATTATCTAAGAAAACGAACAGGTTTAGTTTTTTTGTTTTTAGAGAATAATTTTGTAGCCATCAATGCCAAAGATTCTTCTTTTGTTATTTGTGGATATGTCATTGATAAGGAAATGGGTGAACCTATTGCAGGCGCCATTATTATTGGGAAAAATAGTCACGCAACTACTGATACTTTTGGTTATTTTAAATTAAAAATAAATCAAGACAATGAAAGCATAGTTATTCGTCATTTGAGCTTTCAGGCAATTTCTAAATCAGGGAATTCATTCGAAAAAGATTTTTGTTCAAATATATTTTTGACACCGAAAATTGAAACATTACCTGAGGTAGTATTGACAAATTTCATAACGAAAGGGATCAATAAGGCGGCGGACGGGTCGTATACAATGAATTTCTCTAATTTTGGAATTCTACCCGGATTGATAGAAACAGATGTTTTACAAACTGTTCAGGCTTTACCGGGGGTTCAAAGCATCAATGAAACCGTTTCTAACATCAACATACGAGGTGGTACCCATGATCAAAATTTAATTTTGTGGGACGGAATCAAAATGTATCAATCCGGCCATTTCTTTGGCTTGATCTCAATTTTTAATCCACTGATTACAACGGATGTATCCCTTATAAAAAATGGTACCAGTGTCGACCTTTCAGATGGTGTTTCCGGAACCATAGCAATGAAAACCGATACTAATATAAATAATTCATTTACGGGAAGTATTGGTGCAAATTTTATCAATGTCGATGCTTTTGTGGATGCTCCAATAGGTAAAAAATCATCATTGCAATTATCAGCCAGAAAAGCAATTAGCGACCTAGTTGAAAGAAATCCAACATATGATAACTATTTTGATAGAATATTACAAGATACAGAAGTTCTGGATAATGAACCCATTGTAAAGAATTTAAATAAGAAATTTGATTTCTATGATACAAGTTTGAGATGGCTCTATGATATTACGGAAAAAGATCAATTACGTATTAATTTTTTATTTGTCAATAATGAATTCGTATTTAATGAAAGTGCGACTATTAGCCAAATTGATGAATCAAAAGAGAGCAGCCTTTTACAACAAACATATGTAGAAGGTTTATTCTATAAAAGAAATTGGAATGATGCGTTTACAACTACACTTCAGGTTTATGAAACCGATTATACATTGGAAGCTAAAAACGTGGATTTATTGCAACAACAACGTTTGGAACAAGAAAACAATGTTTCTGAAACCTCTATAAAATTAAACACATGGTATAAGTATAACAACGAATTATCATTCTTAAATGGGTACCAATATACAGATACGGGGGTAACTAATAGAACCGAAATAGATGACCCGGTAATTGTAGATACAACCAGAGATGTTATCAGAGAGCATGGATTATATTCGCAGGTAAACTATACTTCTAATTCTAAAAGAACTAATATCAGAGCTGGTATCCGATATAATTTGATTACTATTTTTGAACCAAATAAAAAAGATATTATCGAGCATCTATTTGAGCCCAGATTAAGTTTAAGTCAAAAAATTTCAGATCATTTTTCCATTGAAGTTTTAGGAGAATTTAAACATCAAAATTCGTCTCAAATTGTAAATATCCAGCGGAATATAGAGGATGAGTTCTTAGGTATTGAAAAACGCAGATGGATCTTATCTAATAATTCAGATTCGCCAGTCATAATTCCGGTTATTCAAAGTAAACAAGCTTCTGTCGGATTTAATTATAGTAATAAAGGATGGTTAATCAGTGCCGAAGGATATTATAAGCAAGTTGAAGGTATCACTTCCCAAGGGCAAGGCTTTTTAAACCAACATATTTTTGAAAGGACCAACGGTTCTTATCGCGTCTATGGTATAGATTTCTTGACCAACAAAAAATTTAGACAACTAAGTACCTGGTTAAGTTATTCATATGGTAATAATGAATATACTTTTAATGATTTCGAAGAAATTAATTTCCCCAATAACCTTGATATAACGCATTCAGTAGCGTTCGGTGTTGCATTTTCCACCAATAATTTGAAAATTTCAGCCGGTATTAATTACCACACTGGCCAGCCTACTACCAGGCCGGTAACTGGTAATGAAATTATCGATGTCGAAGGGGAGCTAATAATTAATTATGAAGCTGCAAATGCTGATAGAATTGAAGACTACCTGAGAGTTGATGCCTCGGCAACCTATACATTTAATATCACAGATAAAATTAAAGCGCATACAGGCATTTCTGTTTGGAATGCATTTAACCACGCCAATATTATCAATAATTACTTTACAATAGATGATAATTTCCAAACTAAAGAAATAAATAATAAAGCGTTGCGCTTCACTCCTAATGCTACTTTTAGAGTACAGTTTTAGCGTTTTCCATAATACTAATTATTAAACGCTCACCCTTCCATTAGTTTTCCTCAATATAATAGATTTTTTTATACAGTAAGAAAGAATTGGTCATTTAAAAATGGAATTTTGAATGTGACTAATGTTACCAAAAATAATACAATTTTCATCGGTATTTCTTTCACTTAGGTTGTTTTTATAATAGAAGAACTTAGAAGGAATTTTTCGTAAAAACCCTTTAATTAAGTTCGATTTTAAAACTATTTAATAACACAATTTTTAATAATTAAATTTTAAGCAACATGAGAAAATTAGTAGCATTTTTAATTCTTGTAGTTTTTGCAACTACAGTATTAGTAGGACAAGAAAGAGATCGTGATAGAATTCAAGATCAGGATCGTACCAACTTAACCATGATCAACGGCGAGATGCTCCAATTAAGAGACCGAACCGAGGCTAGGTTGAGAGAACGTATAACTTTAAATGATGGAACCGTTATTACGCCTAATGGCAATTATATTACAAAAGACGGGAAACAATTTAAGTTAAAAAAAGGTGAATGTTTAGATGCTGATGGCATTAAATATCGTAATGAATATCAATATCGTTACAAAATCCAACAAGAAAATAAGGGTTTAACACAAGCTCAAATTCAAGAACGCAATCAAAATCGGGTTCATTATCTAACTATGGATGGTGATATGTTACAAGTACGAAACCAACTACAAGAAAGGTTACATACCTCTATGACATTAAACGATGGTACTGTAGTTAATCCAGACGGTACTTATCAAAATAGAGATCGTAAACAATTGCGGTTACAAGATGGTGAATGCCTGAACATGGATGGTAAATTACATCAAAATCAATACCAATACAGACAACATCTTGTTCAAACACAGAACAATATGAGGAAAAATCAGGTTCAAACAAAAACCAAAGCTAAAAAGAATGTAGGCAAAAAATCCGCTGTTAAGAAGAATAAGGGTAAAAAGCCTTCAGTAAAAAAAAATAAAGGTAAAAATAGGTAAAAAATAAGGATTCTAAAGGGGGTGCTAAAATACCCCCTTCTTATTTGAATTTTAAATTTAGTAAAATGGAACATTTCAAGTTTAATTTGGTAATTACAGTCATTTCGCTTTTGTTCTTTAACGTGGCATTATCTCAAGATAAAGACAGTATTAATCAACCTGTAAAGGATAAAAGATCTTATTTATCGGCTGATATAAATTTCATAAGTGATGCTATTTTTATGGGCAGAAAAGATTCAGTTACTGCTCCTTATTTATATCCTTCTATTACGTATCATCACAGATCAGGATTTTATGGAACAGGTTCATTATCTTATCTTACAAAATCAGATCAAAGTAGAATTGATCTCTTTTTAATTACTGCAGGCTATGATTTTGATGTTAAAAAGTTAAGCGGTGATATCTCTGCAACAAAATATTTCTTCAATGAGGATAGTTTTAACGTTATATCAGAGGTAGAAGCAGATGTAACAGCCAATTTTAGCTATGACTTTGATATTTTGAATTTGTCCCTGGCCGCAAGCACCTATTTTAACAAAAATAGCGGTTCAGATTTCTTTTTGTCTTCCGAATTAAGTCACGATTTTATTACTTCTGATCAAAAATTCCAAATTTCACCTACCGCAGGGGTTTATTTAGGTTCTCAAAACTTTTATGAAGAATACTATATCAATAATCGTATTGGTAGTGATCGTGGTTCTGGAAATGGTAACGTTAATGGTAGTGGTGGTACCGGAGGTACTACACAAACGATCACGACTGTTTCTATTCAAGAAAGTGAAAAATTTAATGTAATGGCCGTAGAATTTAGTTTACCTATGTGGTATATTAATAAATCAGTTACTATTTCATTTTTACCGGCTTTGGTAATCCCCCAAAGTAAAGCAACTATAGTAGTCGATGAAGCCCTTGTTGAAGAAGACCTTAAAGAAACTTTTTATTGGATGCTTGGATTCAGTTATAAATTTGGTAAATAAGGTCAAATTAAAATATCGTAGTCTATGTGACCGAAGTTACGCATTACCATTTCATCATTGCTTACCTTTGCTATACGTAAATCGATTTGATGACGATCTTTTAAAAAAGTTAAGCACAAAGTTGCAAAAAATTCGGATTTTAGGTTTAGTTGATTATTATTTTTTAAGTTGAAAAAGGGGAAGTTTAGAATTCTAAACTTCCCCTTTTTTTATTTTTATCTTAATAGAATTTCCTTAAATTTAAAGTAGTATATATGGGAACCCCATTTTGATCGGTTGCCGATTTACTTTTAGCCAATATTCAAACAATGTAATTAACTAATATCCGGAGCTTCCAAATCGTGTAATTCACCTAATTGTTTTAATATTTCAAATGTTTTTTTTGCTTCTTCCTCATCTACCACACTAATAGCAGCACCAACATGAACCATGACATAATCATTAACATTTGCTTCAGGTACTAAAGTAAGGCTAACTTCCTTTATAACACCGTCAAATGAAACTCTACCAGTTCTGAATGTTTCATCTAACTGGCCGGTTATCTCAATTAATTTTCCTGGTATTGAAAGACACATCTCTTTCGTATTTTAAATTATGTTATGCTATTCTTCTTAAGCCAATTATACCAACTCTCCATCCCTTCTCCTGTAGTTGCTGATATTTCAAAAAATTGCAGCTTAGGATTTACTTTTAAAGCATATTGTTTTAACTTTTCAACATCAATATTTACATATGGCAAGAGGTCTATTTTATTAATGATACAAATATCTGATGAATAAAACATATCAGGATATTTTATAGGTTTGTCTTCTCCTTCAGTAGTGCTTATAATAACTATACGCTTGTTTTCACCTAAATTAAACATAGAAGGACAAACCAAATTACCAACGTTTTCAATCATTAATACCGAATTATTCCGAATGTCTAATTTCTTTACAGCCTCATAGACCATGTCACTTTCTAAGTGGCATCCTTTGCCGGTGTTTATCTGAATAACGGGTATATCCAGGGCATCAATTCTATTGGCATCATTTAATGTTTGTTGATCGCCTTCAATTACGTAAAAAGAGATCTCGTTTTTTAAATCCTGTAAAGTACGTTCTAATAAAGTTGTTTTTCCTGAACCGGGAGAACTAACCAAATTTAAGGCAAAAATGTTCTTAGCCTCAAAATATCCCTTGTTTCTGGAAGCCATTACTTCATTGTGCTGTAATATATTTTGTTCGACTTCCAAAACCGTTTTTTGATGGTGGTGATGACTATGCCCCCCGTCATGATGGTGATCATGATGACCATGTCCATGATCATGCGCCTTTATGTCTTTCGGATTTTGTATTTGTATGCCATTCTCCTCACTTCCGCAACCGCATGTACCACACATATTCTTTGAATTTTAATTGTATCAAAGATAAAATAAATTTTTATGTCACTTTATGAGATTTATCAGGTTCTGTTTTTAATATGTTGGAGGAATATTTTTTGATTAAAAAATTCTGCTGCTTTATTAAGATTTTCGGCTGCCATTTTTGTCAATCCATTTTTCAATTCCCATTCATAACCCTGAATTGCTAAAATATAAGCTTTTGGCTTATGATTATACAAATGTTCTGACAAGTACAAAATGGTTTCGGGTACTAAAGCGTGTGTGCTAAAACTGTATTTATTAGAAGCTGTACACGTATCAAATTTATAACCGATTATAAGATCATTCTTGGAAGCATCAACAAAAAATACAGTATTATAATTACTAATTAATTCAGCATCTTCAATGTGAAGTTGGTATTTGTACTCAAATGAAGCCTTTTCAAACTCATTTTTTTTCAATAAATCTAAAAAGGCCCATCCCAAACCGTCGTCTTGCCTTCCAGAATTTCCTATTCCAAAAATTATGCATTTATTTTCAACGTTTTTGCTCATCTATTAAATTTCCATTGTGATCTAATAATGTTACATGTAATGGCATCTGGCCTAAAGCATGTGTAGCACAACTCAAACATGGGTCATAAGCTCTAATAGCAACTTCAACCTGGTTTAACATGCCTTCAGTAATAGTTGGTTCCCCACTAATAATGTTTTTAGCAACCCATTTAACAGCTTGATTCATAGGTTCATTATTATGGGTAGTAGAAACAATCAGGTTACAACGAGTAATTCGATCTTTTTCATCTACTTCATAATGATGAATCAAAGTACCACGAGGTGCTTCGATAATTCCAATTCCTTCATTGCGTCTTTCACCTTTTCTTACCAGATCATTACTTAAAATATCTTCATCATTCAATAAATTTTTCATCATTTCTGCGCAATACAACATTTCAATTAAACGAGCCCAATGAGAATACATGGTTTTATTGTTGATCTTGCTGTGGGTTGCTAATTTAAAAATGATTCTCTCTTCTTCAGCGAGAGGTGTTTCTATACCATTACATATATTTATTCTTGCCAATGGTCCCACCCTGTTCCAGCCTTTGTCTTTTCCTAAATCCTTTAAATAAGGAAATTTAAGATAGGACCATTTTTCAACTCCTTCATTAAAATATTGAATGTAATCATCATTTGGAACATCATCTAAGATTACTTTACCGTTAGAATCCATTGCTCTTAAATTTCCATCATAGAGTTCTAGAAATCCATTCTCCTTATTTACCAATCCTAAATGTCCTGAAGGATAATCTGCAAATTCATCTAACCATTTTTTATTGACATCATGATACCCTTTTAAGAAATCAATAATTTCTTTAGACCAATTGATCATGGCATCGATAGAAGGAATATCTTTACTATTCAGGAAATAATCCCGGTCTTTTAACGTGATTTTTTTATGTACCCCGCCAGGAACCGCAGAAATACCATGAATCCGTTTTCCAGCGATGGTTTTTATAATTTCCTGCCCAAATTTTCTCATTAATATTCCTTTTTTAGCCAGATCAGTATGCTCAATGGCCACTTCTACCACATTACGTCTTGCAGGATCGGCATTGACCCCAAACAAGAGGTCTGGTGAGGCCAAATAGAAGAAATGCAAAGCATGTGACTGGAACACTTGCCCAAAATGTAATAACTTTCTAATTTTTTGCGCCGGTAATGAAAGATCTTTTGGGTTTAAACCTACAATTTGGTCTATTGCCTTAGCGGCTGCTAAATGATGACTTACAGGACAGATACCACATAGTCGTTGGACTAAAACTGGCGCTTCCCAGTAAGGGTGTCCTTGAATAAATCGCTCAAAACCACGAAATTCAACAATATGGAAAAATGAATCTTTTACCTTATTATTTTCGTCTAAATGGATGGTTACTTTACCATGTCCTTCAACCCGAGTTACAGGATCTATGACTAATTTTTTCATTTTCAATCGTATTTAAATTCTTCGTGAGTAATTGAATATTCTTCGTTCAACAAAATATTTTTTACAACTTTCCATATATGGTTTGCATTGGGAGGGCAACCTGGAATGAAGTAATCAATTTTTACAATTTCATTGCATGGATATACATTGTTAAGCAGTTTAGGAATATCCTCATGATTCGGTATCACATTTGCGCCGATCTCACTGGTAAGTCCATGAATATAAGCTTCTTCTAAGCATTCCTTTAGTGGAACAAAGTTTCTCATTGCAGGAATTCCACCCATTATCGCACATTCGCCAAAGGCAATTAAAATGTCACATTTTTTTCTAAATTCCTTGAGGACTTCAATATTTTCAGAATTAGCGCAACCACCTTCTATCAATCCAACATCGCAACGTTTGGTGAATTTTTTAATATCAGTTAATGGTGACTTATTAAATTCTACAACATCTAAAACATCTAATAAATCTGTATCTATGTCTAACAATGACATATGACACCCAAAGCATCCTGCTAATGAAGTAGTAGCAACAATAAATTTATTCTCATAGTTTCTTTCTTTGAAATTTTCAATTTTTGGAGTTTCCTTGGCTTTTCCACCAATATCATATTTCCGGTCACCAAAAGGTTGCTCATAGATCATTCCTTTTACTAATATTGCTCCTACAGGGCAAATATTCATTGCATGCATAGCATCAGCATCTGTTAATTTGGCCTCTTCTATATAGTCAATATGAACACGTGTATTTACTCCTCTTCTTACAAACGAGAAAACGTCTCTTCCATCCTTTGTTTTAATTTCTTCAACACAACGTTTGCAGAGAATACATCGATTTGACTCCATGATCATTCTATCGGAATTAAAATCGACCACTTTATTACTATAAACATGCGGAAAACGAGAAACAGTTATGCCCATATCATATCCTAAATTCTGCATATCGCAGTTTCCACTTTTTTCGCAAGAAGGGCAAAAATGGTTTCCTTCTGCATAAAGCATTTCTATGATAGCTTTTCTAGTATTTATAAGTTCAGGTGTGTTAATTTCAACCTCCATACCTTCATATACTTTTGTAGTGCAACTAGTGGTTGTTTTACCATTAACAATGACCGTACAAATCCGGCAAGTTCCTAAAGGAGGATTCACTTCATGAAAATGGCACAATGTAGGAATGTAAATTCCGTTTTCTTTTGCAGCATCTACCAAATTTTTACCTTCATTAATCTGGTATTGCTTTCCGTCGATAGTTATGTTTACTAAATTATTCATAAGTACTTTCTATTTCTTTAATAATGCTATCATAATTATCTACTGCGTTATCAATGTTAAATGAATGATTAAAATCACTTTCAGCCTTCAAATATTTTTTAAACTCCTCTGGAAACTTGATCATCGCTGTTAAAAGGCAGTTCGTGGAGGTTTTTCCTAAACCACACCGACTTGACTGCTTGATAATATGACTCCATTCTTTAATCTCGTCCAGATCTTTCTTATCAGCATGACCAAACATGATTTTGTTAATTTTTTTATTCAATAAAAAGTTACCTGTTCTACATGGTACACATATACCACATGATTCTGCAACAAAAAACTTCGTGATGTTTTTAAGAATTGAAATAAGATCACGCTTTTTATTAAAAACCATAAAAGATCCACCACTTCTTAAACCAACTCCGCTCATTTTACGAGAATATTCAATTGGGTCTTTGAAGGTATATTGAATGTGTTCGGCCAATAAATTTTCACCAGATATTTCACGGTCAAAATCAACCTCGGATAGGCATTCTCCAGCGTAACCGTTGAATAGAACAATATGCGGATCTTTGGCCTCAATAAGGTGTAAAAAATCTTTTAATTTCATTCCCCATTCAATTTCGTAAACACCAGGTTTCTTGCAATCGCCGGAAACGCTTAATAATTTGGTTCCCGGAGTTGCTTTTGTTCCAATTTTAAGGTATTTTTCTAATCCCATTTCCAGGATTCTCGGAACAGCACATAACGTTTCTACATTATTTACTATGGTAGGTTTGCCTAAAAAACCTTTTTCAACGGGAAAATATTCTTTCGTTGTGGGTTCTCCACGTTTACCCTCCATAGAAGCAATTAGAGCGGTTTCTTCTCCACATATATAGGCTCCTGCTCCCATGTGAATGCTAACTTTAAAATCAAATCCCTTTATACCCAGAATATCTTTTCCAAGTAGTCCATCCTGGTTAAATTCTTTTATAGTCTGCTCTATTTTATTTTTTAGATATAAATATTCGGCCCGTAAATAAATTATTCCTTCTGTAGCGCCTACAGCATAACCAGCAATGATCATACCCTCAATAATAAGTCCGGGGTACTTGTTTAGTAAAACGCGATCTTTAAAAGTTCCCGGTTCTCCTTCATCAGCATTGCAAATAATGTATTTTTGGTCAGCTTCATTTTCCCTACAGAATTGCCATTTCATTCCGGTTGGAAAAAAAGCCCCTCCCCTTCCTGAAAGCTTAGATTTTATAACTAAGTCGATCACTTCTTCAGGTTTTAGCGATCTTAACTTTGATAGACCTTTTCCTTTTTTGTAGTCTTTAAAGAAAATAGTTTTATCATCTTCTTTTGGTCTGTATTGAATGTTATCCTTTGGAAAGTTACTTAACGTTTCTAATGAATGTCCTTGTTTTAATTTTGAAACAATTGTTTTAACTTTTATAGGTGTGAGATTGGTAAAAGGATGAAAGTTTATTAATGCCGATGTTTCCTGATCGCTTAAACCAATGCAAGATGTTTTAAACAAACCAAATAAATTATCTTTAGTGACATTGCCAATTTTTATTCCTAATTCATCTTCGAATGCCTTTTTTACTTCTTGATAATGATGGAGTTTAGAAATCGTAGCGCAATTGAGATAAATTGTGTACTTCCCTGCATCCGTTCGATGAAAAAAATGATAAAAGGAAATAACCCCTTCAAGCTCTATCCTCGAGATGTTGAATTCCTTTGAAATTTTAGTCATATCATCACGACTGATAAATCTTCTTTTTCTTTGAATGTCCCATAAAACATTCATTAGAGAAGTTTTTGAAGGTTGTTTGTTTTGAAGTGCCATAAGTTAAAATATGTGGTAATATGTAATAAATGTAGCATAGCATTAAATATCAAAATATGACAATTATCAATTGTGACCGAATTAATGAAAGTTTAGTAAATGTTTTGTTTAATTAAAAAAGAGCTGTTAAATAATAAGAAGTTATGAAATGTTGATATTATTTTGTCTAAAAATTTAGGATACTTCTAATGCTTTTACCCGCAATTCTTTTCCCTGAATAATACCTTTTAAAAAACCGCTGCAATTTGGGCAAGCATCATAAATATTTTTTATTTCGAAAGCAATATCGCAATCCATGCATTTCGCCCTTGCAGAAATAACAATAATTTTCTTAGTAGCATGTTCAAGTATAGTATCTTTAACCGCTGAAGGCCAAACAAAATCTAAAGAATCAAATTCAATTCCTGCCAAGGTCCCAATTTCAAGTTCGATCAATTCTACCTTGTTAGCCTTTACCTTTGCAGTTTCAGTCTCGGCAATTTTTACGATACCAAGAGCTACAGACAATTCATGCATAATACTAATATTTTATCCGGAAAAAATAAAAGTATAAACAATATATAATTCATAGCATGATAAATATCATGTTTCTAGCGCTTTAGTTTTTCTAAATTTAATGCCTATACAAGTTCAAGTATAAAAAAGACCCTTTTTTTAATTTAATTTAAGTTATGGCAACAAAAAATGGAGTAAAAGAAACTTATTATGAAAGCGCAATACGGAAAGGTTATGATCGCAGGGAATTCATGAAATTTGCAGCTTTTATTACGGCCTATATGGGCTTCGAACACACCATGGTAGGTCAAGTGGCTAAATCATTAGAAACTACCTATCGACTACCAATCATCTGGGAACATTATCAGGAGTGTACTTGCTGTAGTGAATCATTTATTCGCTCTGACCATCCTATGGTAGCAGATATTATTTTAGATAATGTTTCATTGGATTATACTGAAACATTGATGGCTGCATCGGGCCATCAAGCGGAAGCTGCAAAACATGACACTATGAAGAAATATCATGGTGAATATATTTTATGTGTTGAAGGTTCAGTACCGGTTGGAGAAAATGGCGTTTATTGTTGTATTGCTGGTAAAACAGCTAAGGAGCATCTTATTGAAGCTGCTGAAGGAGCAAAAGCTATTATTGCATGGGGAAGTTGTGCAACCAATGGCTGTGTACAAGGTGCAAAACCAAATCCAACAGGAGCAACACCTATTCATAAAATCATTAAAAACAAACCTATTGTGCAAATGCCAGGTTGTCCACCAATTGGCGAAGCAATGGCAGCTTTAATTGTGCATTATGTTACTTTTGATCGATTACCTGAATTAGATCGTAGTGGTCGACCAAAAGCATTCTACGGAAAACGAGTTCATGATACTTGTTACCGCAGACCATATTTTGATGCAGGGATGTTTGCAGAAACCTTTGATGATGAAAATGCCAAAGATGGATACTGCTTATATAAATTAGGATGTAAAGGGCCTACGACATACAATGCCTGTGCAAGTATGAAATGGAATAATGGTACAAGTTTTCCTATTCAATCCGGACATGGATGTATTGGCTGTAGTGAGGCTAATTTCTGGGATAACGGGCCTTTTTACAAGCGTTCAACCAATATTCCAGGATTTGGAATTGAAAGCACTGCTGATACGGTTGGTAAAGTCGCTACCGGAGCGGTTGCCGCAGGTTTAGTTGCCCATGCCGTTGTTGCCAATGTGTCAAAACGTAAAGAGCTTAAAAAACGCTATACCAGAGGAAGAGTTAATGAAATACAATTAGATAAAAACGAAGATAAATAATACATCATGGCAGATAGAATAGTAGTAGATCCAGTTACAAGGATCGAAGGTCATTTAAGAATAGAAGCCGAAATTAAAGACGGTAAAATAGTTGACGCATACAGTTCTAGTACCATGGTACGTGGACTTGAGAATATAGTGAAGGGGCGTGATCCCCGCGATGTTTGGGCATTCGCTCAACGAACTTGTGGAGTGTGTACTACCGTTCACGCTATTACTTCAGTTAGAGCGGTTGAAGATGCCTTAGGAATTGCTATTCCTCCTAATGCTGAAATGGTAAGAAATATTATGGAAGGTGCCTTATATATGCATGATCATGCTGTGCACTTTTATCATTTACATGCATTAGATTGGGTAGACGTAGTAAATGCTTTAAAAGCTGACCCTGCCGAAACTTCCAAAATTGCACAAAGTATTTCTAATTGGCCAAAAAGTTCACCGGGATATTTTAGTGATATTCAAAAGCGAATTCAAAAGTTTGTAGAAAGTGGGCAATTAGGAATTTTCGCCAACGGCTATTGGGGCCATCCTCAAATGAAATTACCTGCTGAAGTAAATTTATTAGGTGTTGCCCATTATTTAGAAGCATTAGAATGGCAAAAAGAAATTGTAAAAGTTCATACTATATTAGGTGGCAAAAATCCACATCCAAACTACTTGGTTGGCGGTATGGCATGTGCAATCAATGAGGACAGTATGGGAGGCTTAAACGCAGAACGTTTAGCACACGTAGGTAAGTTATTAAAAGAAGGAAAACGTTTTATTGAACAAGTTTATATTCCTGATCTTTTAGCCATTGCTTCTTTCTATAAAGATTGGGGTGCTATAGGTAAAGGTATAGGAAATTATATGTCATATGGCGATTTTCCAATGAATGGTTATAACGATCCTTCTAATTTTAAATTCCCACAAGGAGTTATTTTAAATAGAGACCTTTCAAAAGTATATGATGTTGATCATCGTAATGGTGATATAGAAGAGTTTGTTAATAATTCCTGGTACGATAATTATAAAGAAGGAGCTGAAACAGGAAGACATCCTTGGGAAGGTGAAACGAATATTAAATATTCAGGGCCAAAACCTCCGTATACACATTTAGATGTTGAACAAAAATATAGCTTTATTAAAACTCCAAGGTGGCAAGGAAAGCCTATGGAAGTAGGTCCACTTGCACGACTCTTAGTTGGTTATGGTAGAGGTAATAAAGAAATTCAAGATGCAGTAAATGGTGCCTTAACTCATTTAAATGTTCCTGTTGATGCACTGTTCTCCACTTTAGGTAGAACTGCTGCTCGCGGAATTGAAACACAATTAGTTGCCAATTGGACCATGGAATTTTATGATACTTTAATGAACAATATCAAAAATGGAGATTCTCGAATGGCCAATATGGATCTATGGGAACCGTCTAAATGGCCCACAGAAGCAAAAGGAGTCGGTTTTACAGAGGCTCCCAGAGGTGCATTGGCGCACTGGATAAAAATCAAAGATGGTAAAACTGAAAATTATCAACAAGTAGTTCCGACTACATGGAATGCTTCCCCTAGAGATCCTAGCGGACAAAAATCAGCATATGAATCAGCATTAATAGATACCCCGGTTGCAGACCCGGAACTTCCATTAGAAATTATTAGAACCGTACATTCGTTTGACCCGTGCCTGGCTTGTGCTGTGCATTTATATGACGAACATGGAAATCATATATCAAAAGTTAGCAACATTAGTAGTTGTGAAGTCTAACCTTAAAAAGTGAAAAAATGCAAACTATAATGCAAACATATGATTTTAAAAGAGTGTTGGTATGGGAATTGCCCGTGCGCATATTTCATTGGTTAAATGCATTGTGTATAACTGTTCTGGCCATAACGGGGTTAGTTATTGCAAACCCTCCAGCTATTATGTCAAGCGCAGAAGCTTTTGATTCTTACTGGTTTGGCATTGTCAGAGCGATTCATTTTATAACCGCTTATGTTTTTTTTGTGAATGCACTAGCTAGAATTTATTGGGCATTTAGAGGAAATTACTATTCAAATTGGCGTGCTTTTATTCCATTTTCTAAAAAGGCAAGACAAAATATAAAGCACGTACTAAAAGTCGATATCTTTTTAAGAAATGAAGAAGAAGAAGTGCTGAAAAATGTTAGTGTGGGACATAATTATGTGGCTTCATTTTCCTATTTAGTTTTATTTATTCTTGCACTTGTGCAAATATTCACCGGTTTTGGTTTATATGCCCCTACTTCTGGTTGGTGGTTGCCTAAATTATTTGCCTGGGTTCCTGATTTCCTTGGAGGAGACGCTCCTACCCGTTTAATTCATCATATTTCAACCTGGCTATTTATTATTTTTACATTGATACATGTATATTTAGTATTCTATCATGATTGGTTAGAAGGACGTGGCGAATCGTCATCAATGGTAAGTGGATATAAATTTGTACGAAAAGAACGTTTCGAAAAGGATGATCACATTTAATAATTAATAATATATTAAAATTTTTAATGATTGCCTCAAAAGCAGTAGAAGTTATAGATTTACTATAGCTAGAAGACATAATAATACTTTTGAGGCAATCTTTTAATTTAACTATAAATGATTGATTACAATAGAATACCTCTCGCAATAAGTAGTGATGCTTTCTTTTTTGAGAAAGACAAATCAAATAGCATTTTGATCTTAGGTGTAGGAAATTACCTTATGGGAGATGAAGGAGTTGGTGTTCACCTTATTCAGGAAATGGCAAAATTGGACCTACCCGATTATTTAGATATTTTAGATGGTGGCACGGGTGGGTTTTTATTATTAAGTTGTTTTGAAGCATATAATACCGTAATTTTCGTTGATGCAACAATGGACGGAAAAGAGGAAGGAACAATTTCATTAATTCAACCAAAATTTGCATCTGATTTTCCATCGGCTTTAAGTGTTCATGATGTGGGTTTGAAAGACATGATCGAAGCAGTTTATTTGATGGATTCTAAACCGAGTATTCCGTTATTTACCATTTCCATAAAAGAAATGACCCCTATGACGATTGACCTTTCACCACAAGTTAAAGAAGCCATTCCAAAAACTATCGAACAGATCTTAGAATTGACTGAAAAATTACATGCTGATTTTTCATAAATTAGCTTATCTTTTTTTCAATTTTAAGAAGAAATAATGCTGAAAACGTATAAAATAGTTATAACCGGCCAGGTTCAAGGAGTAGGTTTTAGGCCTCATGTGTATGTCCTGGCAAAGCAACATAACTTATCAGGTACTGTTTCCAATAATGAAGTAGGTGTACTCATTTATGTATCGGGATTGAAAGAGCATATTCTGGCATTTTACACTAATTTAATTCAAAATCCTCCTAAAGTTTCCAATATTAATAGCCATTCAATACAGAAAACCGGTCTCAAAAAATTTAATAGTTTTCATATTATTCCATCAAAAATAACAAGTAAACTCAATTTACAACTGACTCCTGATTTTGCAATTTGTAATGATTGTAAAAAAGAAATTGCAGATAAAAAAAATAGGCGATACCACTACCCTTTTACCACTTGTGTAAATTGTGGGCCAAGATGGGCAATTACCAAAACCTTTCCCTTCGAACGTGCACATACCACTATTGATGAATTTGAAATGTGTAATGCCTGTAAAAAAGAGTATACTGATCCTTCAAATAGACGTTTTCATTCTCAAACTAATTCATGCTCAACATGCGGTATTGATATTCAACTTACTGATAATCTGAACGTTTCATTAAATATTTCAAAAGCCCATATTTTTGAATCGATAAGGTCCTTATTGAATGAAGGAAAAATTATCGCCATAAAAAATACGGGAGGATATTTGCTATGTTGCGATGCTACCAATAAGAAAGTAATAAACCAACTAAGAGTCAAAAAAAACAGGCCTCATAAACCGTTTGCCATTTTATATCCATCAATGGTACTACTAAACCAACATCTGAAAATTACAGATGAACAAAAAGAAGCTCTTACTTCTACCGAGCGACCAATAGTTATTATCCCAAAGACCAGTTTCAAAGGTAAATTGGCACTACAAGAATTGGCACCAAATTTAAATCAGTTAGGAATTATGCTGCCCTATTCAGGAATTTTACAATTATTAGCTAATGAATTGACTGTTCCTATTGTTGCAACAAGCGGTAATATACACGGTTCACCAATTCTTAGCGAGGTTAAAGAGTCATTTGATACATTGTATAAAATTGCTGATTATTTTTTATATCATAATTTAGAAATAATAAACCCACAGGATGATTCTGTATTAAAGTTTAGTGCAAAATTCGGTCAAAAAGTCCTGTTCAGGCGGTCAAGAGGTTATGCTCCAAACTTTTTTAAAAGCGATTATAAAAGTGATGACAAAATTATGGCTATGGGAGGCCATTTGAAAAGTACAATTGCATTTTTACCCAATGATTATTTATATATAAGTCAATACCTTGGAAATTTAGATAATTATGATGTGTACGATCGTTTTACACAAACAACAATTAAATTCACAAAACTCTTTGAGCAAAAACCAGCCATTATTTTGGTCGACAAACATCCTGCTTATCATAGTACTCATTTTGGCTTGGAATTATCAAAGAAATGGCAAGTAAAAATACATGATATCCAACATCATAAGGCTCATTTTGCATCGGTTATAGGAGAGCATAGACTCTTTAATAGTGAAAATACAATTTTAGGTGTAATTTGGGATGGAACAGGTTATGGTGATGATGGGCAAATATGGGGAGGCGAATTTTTTGAGTATCGATCGAATGAAATGAAAAGAATCTCCCATTTTGAATATTTTGATTGGCTAGCTGGCGATAAAATGTCTAAAGAACCAAAAATTTCACTCTTATCGATAGCTGATGATCAAATGGAATCGGTTGTTGCGGGCAAATTCTCGAACAAAGAAATCGATATTTATCAGTTGTTGAAAAAGAAAAATAAATTAAAAACTTCATCAGTAGGTCGCCTCTTTGATGCTATTGCTTCTTTATTAAATATCTGTGATATAAACACTTATGAAGGTGAAGCTGCTATCTTGCTTGAAAATCAACTAACAAGTTTTGAATTAAATAATTGCAAATCATACTGTACCGAATTGGTTGGAGGTACAATTCGAACTAAATTGTTATTTAATAATCTATGTTCCGATTTTAACAATGGTCTATCCAAAGAACATATTATCATCAATTTCTTATACACCTTGGCCACTCTTGTTTTCAAGATAGCAGATAGTCGAAATATTAAAGAAATTGCTCTGAGTGGAGGCGTTTTTCAAAATACAGTATTGATCGACATGTTAAAAGAACTAGCTGAAAATAAGTATAAATTATATTTTAACCGTAACTTAGCTCCTAATGATGAAAACATTTCATACGGACAAATAATGTATTATTTAAACTGTATACAAAAGAAAAATCTGGAATGAAATATTTAAGTGAATATCGAAACTTAGAATCCACAAAAAGCTATCTAAAACTAATTGAGAAGAGCATTACAAAGCCTTGGAAAATTATGGAAATTTGTGGAGGACAAACACATGGGTTAGTGAAAAATGGCATTCTAGATCTATTACCCGAAAAAGTTCAAATGATACATGGCCCGGGCTGCCCTGTTTGTGTTACTCCACTAAACTTAATTGACAAAGCCATTGAGTTATTGGAAAATGATATAATAGTATGTTCGTTTGGCGATATGATTCGTGTTCCTGGTAGTAAAAAAAGCTTATTAGAGGTCAAATCTAACGGTGGTGACTTACGTATTTTATATTCACCATTAGAAGCGGTAAAAATAGCTAAAGAAAATCCGAATAAAGAAGTGGTTTTTTTTGCAGTTGGTTTTGAAACTACTGCTCCGGCTAATGCGTTGTCAGTTCTACATGCCCAGAAAGAGGGAATTGAAAATTATTCAATTTTAGTTTCACATGTATTGGTACCACCAGCTATGGAAGCAATTTTAGATGATGAATTTAGTAGTATCAATGCTTTTTTAGGAGCTGGACATGTATGTGCTATTATGGGTTTTCAGGAGTATCATTCTTTAGCCGAAAATTATAAAATTCCAATTGTTATAACCGGTTTTGAACCTCTTGACCTGGTACAAGGAATTTATATGGCGGTGAATCAATTGGAAAAAGGTATTTATAAAGTTGAAAATCAATATACTAGGGTAGTTAAAGAGGAAGGAAATAAAGCTGCAATAGACGTGATCAATAAAGTATTTGAAATTGGCAATAGAGAATGGCGAGGCATTGGAGAGATCCCAGATAGTGGATATAAATTAAAAAAAGAGTTTCGCCGTTATGATGCTGAACTAAAATTTGGGATCGGCAATATGAATGTTCCCGAAAATTCAGATTGTATTGCAGGTGAGATTCTAAAAGGTATTAAAAAACCCCATCAATGTGGCCAGTTTGGTAAAACTTGCACTCCTGCTAACCCTTTAGGAGCACCCATGGTTTCTTCCGAGGGCGCGTGTGCGGCGTACTATCATTTTTCAGATAATTTAATTTCTTCATAGTAAATGGATTTAAAAACACTAGGATTTGACTCGATAAATTTAGGCCATGGAAGTGGCGGTTTGATGACCAGAGATTTATTGGATAAGATTATTTTCAAAACTTTTAATAATCCTTATTTGAATCAAAAACATGATGGTTCTATTATAAAGGCCGATGGAGAAATGGCTATTTCTACTGATAGTTTTGTAGTTTCTCCAATTTTCTTTAAGGGTGGAAATATTGGTGAGTTAGCGGTGAATGGAACGGTGAACGATGTTGCCATGTGTGGTGCAATTCCTAAGTTTTTATCACTGGCCTTTATCGTTGAAGAAGGATTGGCAATTGAAGAATTTATTACGATTGTAAAATCAATCAAGGAAGCAGCTGATATAAGTGGTGTACAAATAATTACTGGTGATACTAAAGTTGTCGAAAGAGGAAAAGGAGATAAAATATTTATCAATACAACAGGGTTTGGTAAAGTACATCCAAAAGCAACTATTTCAACAAAAAACATCAAAGTAGGAGATAAAATAATTGTCAACGGTTTCATTGCGCAACATGGTATGGCAATCATGTCTCAGCGTGAAGGTTTAGAATTTGAATCTTCTATTGAAAGTGACACAACAAATGTGAATTTTTTAGTAAACGATTTATTGGATAAATTCGGGGATAATATACACCTATTTAGAGACCCTACCCGAGGTGGTTTGGCCAGTGTTTTATCTGAAATAGCAAATGATATCAAACAAGGTATTGCAATTTATGAAAACAAATTGCCCCTTGAAAAGCAGGTAGCAGCGGCTTGCGAAATGTTGGGATTGGACCCCCTCTATGTGGCAAATGAAGGCGTTTTTATTACGATTGTCAATGCTGCCAAAGCAGATGCAGTTGTCGAAACGATGAAAAGTGATGAAAAGGGATTAAACTCTGTTTGTATAGGCGAAATTACAAATGAGCATCCCACAAAAGTTGTTATGACTAGTTCAATTGGCGGGAAACGAATTGTCACTCCATTGATAGGTGAGCAATTACCACGTATTTGCTAATTCTTTGAGGTATTGGTATTATACTGATTTTTTTGTAAAAAGAATTCTTTCGAGGTATAAATTATTCAATTTTTTCTAGTTGGATATGTATAATTTTTAGCACATTTTGCGTTGCAAAAAAGCCTCACTGGTAAGCCAGAGATTATATCAACAAAATTGCCTTGAAATACTTAAAAATCAGTTAATTTTTATGTAAATTTGTTATAACATCAAAATAAACCAAAAAACAAACTATCATGGTTATTCGATTCTTGTTAATATTCCTTTTTCTTCTTACCGGTATTCATACGCCTCAAGCTCAAGAAAAAGCTGTAAAAAAAATTATGGTCACCGGCACCATAACCGATTCGGAGAATAAACCCGTCAATGGAGCCCATATTTATGTTGATTCTGTAAAAACAAAAGTAAAAACCAATAAAAAAGGATATTATAAAATCAAATTACACTCAAAAACCAAGCTTTTAACTGTTTTTTCAGTCAACCATGGAATGTTGAATTTTAATTATAATGGAGAACAAAATTTGAATTTTATGTTTTCAAAAAATAACGCAATTATGACCGAAAGAGAATTAGCTCAATTAGGCTATAAAGCTTCTGGTAAAAAAGGAAATAATCAAGATAAAAAGGAAGGGTATGATAATTATAGGGATATTTTTGAATTGCTAAGGGCACGTTTTCCGAATGTACGGGTGGTTAGAGAAACAATTACAATTAGAGCTGCGGGGACTTCATTGACGGGAAACAATACACCTCTTTTTATAGTTAACGGCTCAGAAGTGAGCAGTATAGCTTCAATTGCTCCCATTGATATTAAATCAATAGTCGTTATAAAAGGTACTAGTACTAGTTTATATGGGGCAAGAGGAGCAAATGGTGTTATAAAAATTAAACTTAAATATTAGCAAACTTAGAACAACACGATCGCTTATAATTATTCGTGAAATCTGAATTATAGTTTCACCCAAATCTCGTCGTATTAGAGTTGGTCTTTATCTTAAAAAAGATTGTTTAAATTTTGTTGATCAACCACTAATTAACCAATAGATACCAATAATTATGGCAAAAAGGCCTCCGGCAAGACGTATCCCTTTAAAAAATACTTCGTTATGGCCATTTTTTGCCATTGAAGAGATATTGCCAATTACAAATGCAAATGTGATCATTGCTATCAATATTCCTATTCCAAAACCTATAATGTAAACAATTGAATCTGTTTGCGTGTCAAAACTCAAAACCGGTATAAACAATAAAAAATGTGCTATTCCGGCTAATCCATGTAAAAATCCAATAGAAAATGATGCCAAGTTTGTTTGTTTTAGAGGTTTGCTATGAATGTGATGGTGAGATTTTTCATGAAAATGTTCATGCGAATGACTGTGTATTACCGGAGAATTTTCGCTATGAATATGTAGGTGCTTATGTTTCTTATCATTTTTGAAAATTTTATAAAAAGCCCAAATTCCAATGCAAATTAAAACAATACCCACCAATTGTTCACTGTAATTTGATATTTTATCTATGGGAATTAATTCTTTAAAAAGCATAAATAATATACCTATTGAGAGCATCCCTACCAAATGGCCGATTCCCCAAAACAGTCCAATTTTCCAGGCTTTCTTTTTTGATTCCACAGCAAATGGCATAACAGCTGCTAAATGATCGGGGCCTGTTATTACATGCAATATAGATGCAATTAGACCAGCTGTTAAAGGAAATGTAATACTCATAAATTTTTTCAATTTAATAGTAGGACTATAAATTATTTATAGCATTTCAACCTTTCAAAGGTATTACTTATTAGGGCATTCATTGATGATATAAATCATTTAATATCATCTCTATATAATGTAGATTTGAATAACTATCTCTTACAACAAGATGATAAAATCAGTACAAATACCAGGTAAAATCAAAGCTTTTTTGATTGAAATAGGTGAATTATCTTATTTTGCCGGTCGCTTTTTCAAAGAAGCTTTTAGCAGGCCCTTTGAGTTTAAAGAGTTGCTGCGTCAATGTTATAATGTCGGTAATCGCTCCTTATTATTAGTAGGTGTTACAGGCTTTATTCTTGGCTTGGTATTTACATTACAATCCAGGCCAACTTTGATGGAGTTCGGAGCAGAATCATGGATGCCATCTATGGTGAGCATATCTATAGTACGAGAAATTGGCCCAATGATAATTGCACTGATTTGTGCTGGCCGTATAAGCTCAGGTATAGGGGCTGAATTAGGTTCAATGAGAGTTACAGAGCAAATTGATGCCATGGAAGTCTCGGGGACTAATCCTTTTAAATACTTGATAGTTACACGTATTATGGCCACTACTTTGATGGTACCATTACTAATTATTTTTGGAGACGCCATTGCTTTATATGGTTCGGCTATTGTAGAAAATTTAAAGGGAGATGTTTCCTATCAACTCTACTTTAATAAGGCATTTAATGCCTTGAAATTTTCAGATGTAATTCCTGCTACGATCAAATCATTTTTCTTTGGTTTTGCTATAGGTTTGGTTGGTGCTTTTAAAGGATACAATTGTAAAAAAGGTACGGTTGGTGTTGGAGAGGCTTCCAATTCTGCAGTAGTATATACATCCATGCTATTATTTGTAATAGATTTTATTGCCGTTTTTTTAGCTGATATTTTTTTCGAAATTTAATCATGAATAACACTACTGCCATAGCGCCCATATTGAAAATTAAAGACCTAAGAAAAAGTTTTGGTGACAATCATGTTCTGAATGGTTTCACTATGAATTTACATAAGGGAGAAAATTTAGTGATCATGGGAAAATCCGGTTCAGGAAAATCTGTAATGATAAAATGTTTAGTTGGATTAATGGAACCCGATAGCGGTTACATTGAAATTATGGGTAAAGATATTAGTAAACTAAAACGCAACCAATTAGATAAGTTACGTACTGAAATAGGGTTCCTTTTCCAGGGAAGCGCGTTATATGATTCGATGACGGTTCGAGAAAATTTAGAATTCCCACAGCGCAAACACCAGAAAAAATTTGGTGATAAAGAAAAATTGGTACTGAAAGCATTAGACAGTGTTGGGCTTGCTGATGCAATTGATCTAATGCCTGAAGAACTCTCTGGAGGAATGAAAAGAAGAGTGGCATTGGCAAGAGCTATCATTTTGAACCCAAAAATCATTATCTATGATGAACCCACTACAGGTCTTGATCCTATTACCGCAAAAGAAATTATAGAATTGATGAGGAAGATACAAAAAGACTATGGCTCATCATCACTAATAATTACACATGATGTTGATTGCTCCAGGGTAATTTCAAATAGAATGATTTTATTGATAGACGGTATCAATTACGCTGAAGGTACTTTTAAAGAGTTATCCTCTTCAAAGGATAAAAAAATTCAAGCTTTTTTTAAATAGTTGTGTTATGAAAAAATCAAATGTACAAAAATTCAATCTTGGCTTATTTATAATTATAAGCACATTCATATTAATTACGGCTCTTTATTTTATCGGGAACAGGCAGGATCTCTTTAAAAAAACATTCAGAATAAGTGCAGTATTCAAAAATGTGAACGGTTTGATATTAGGTAATAATGTCAGATACTCGGGTATAAATGTTGGTACTGTTAAAGACATTGTGATGGTAAATGATACTACCATTTGGGTTGATATGATTATTGAACACAAGATTTTGAAACATTTAAAAAAGAATGCAATTGCCACAATTGGGTCCGACGGTTTAGTAGGCAGCATGGTTATTAACATCGTACCTGCAAAAGGTATAACAACACCTTTAAATCCAAGTGATACGATTCGGTCATATAGTAAAATAGCTGCGAATGATATGATGACCACCCTGAATACAACTAATGAGAATGCAGCAATACTTACTGCCGATTTAGTTAAAATAACAACTGCAATTAATGAAGGAGAGGGTACACTTGGCATGTTAATTAGAGATGCTGAAATGGCCGAAAGTTTAAAACAAACCATAGTGAATCTGAGAGCAACCAGTTTTAGTGCTTCAAAAACATTTAAAGAATTAAACACTATTATTACATCCATTAATTATGACGAAAGCCTGGCTGCTGTACTTTTGAGTGATTCTATTGCAGCAAATAAAATGAGATCAATCATTACAAATTTGGATGAATCAAGTGCAGAGATCAATACCGTTATTACAAATTTAAATGAATTGGTTCTGGATATTAAGAATGGAGAAGGGACATTAAATTATATGGTGAATGACACCACACTGGTTAAAGATATAGATAAAACAATGAAAAATATCAAAGAAGGAAGTGTACGCCTGAACGAGAACTTGGAAGCTCTAAAACATAACTTTCTTCTCCGTGGATATTTTAAAAAAATAGAAAGGCAAAAACGAAAAGAAGAAAAAAAGAAAGAATGATTTGAGGTTTATCCCCTACTGATATATATCATAGTAATTCTTAGAATTAGTTTGTTACTTTAAGATACAAAATCATATGCTATGAAAATTTTTAAGATCATCATTCTAGCGATTCTGTTATTAAGTATGTTCGTTTTAGAGAATTGTGGCCCTGTTGTCATATCCTCCAGGCCGCACCATCCCCTTCCTGCATGGTTTTATCCAAATCGGATAGAGACAGTACGGTATGTTTATTTTCCTGATCATCTAATTTATTACGACCTATCTTTAAGGACATACCTCTTTCTGGATAATGGTGTTTGGATTTCGGCCGGTATATTACCCTCTCGCTATAATGCTATTAATTTAAGAAGGAGTAGATCTATAAGGATCAATAATTATTATGGGGATGATATTAGACGGTACCATAAAGAGAATAAGGATAGAATAAGAGGTAGAAGGAGCACCAGTACCAGAAGAAACAATTAGTTAAAAGATATCAATATGGATATTGGGTTAGTCCTATCAGGAGGAGGTATTAAGGGTGTTGCGCATATTGGGGTAATCAAAGCACTTGAAGAAAATAACATCTACCCAACTCATATATCTGGGAGCAGTGCCGGCGCGGTAATTGGTGCATTTTATGCTTCAGGATATTCGCCGGAAGAAATGCTAGCATTTATTAAAACTACACCTCTTTTTAATTTTAATCGATATACATTCAGAAAACCAGGGTTTATTGATACTGATAAATTTTATGTAGATTTCAAAAAATATTTTCCCGAAGATAATTTCAATACACTTCAAAAAAAACTATTTGTTACAGCAGTTGATATGCTAAATGGTCATATCAAAGTATTTCACAAAGGTCAATTAATAAAACCTTTTTTGGCCTCAGCTGCTTTTCCCGGTATATTTTCTCCAGTAACTATTGACGACAGCGTCTATGCAGATGGAGGTATACTAGATAATTTTCCTCTTTCACCACTCAAACTTATTTGTGGTCAAATAATAGGTGCATATATTAGTCCCATTACCAAGATCAAAGCAAACGGATTAAAACATTCATTGAATGTATTAGACAGAGCCATTAAAATAAACTTTTCAAATAACTCTCGAATGAAATTTCCGGAATGTGATTTGTTAATTTACCTTGATACGTTAAATAAATATAATTTATTTGATAAAAATCATATTGATGAAATATTTAACATAGGATATCAAGAAGCTCAAAGAATGATTAAAGAGAACAAGAAATTGATCCCATTAGAGAGTTAAAATGAATAAAAAATATCATGACTATTTTTCTTGCAATACTTAGTATTCTAATTTTGACATTAATTATTGGTAAGGCAAATTATGTTTTGAATTTCAAGAAAGAACTAAACCTGTTATTTGCTAATTCAAAAAATATTTCAACTAAAAAATATACTCATGAACAGCTTGTTGGATTACCAGGACCTGTACAACGATATTTCAAACATGTTTTAAACGAGAATATACCCTATATAAGTTATGTAAGGTTAAAACATGACGGACATTTTAAACCCGCTGTAAACAAAAATTGGACGGATATTAAGGGCGAACAGTATTATACCACAGCAACTCCAGGATTTATGTGGAAAGGGAATATAGGTTTTATTTCTGCCCGTGACCAATATCTTAATGATAAAGGGAGTATTGTAATCACCTTCTTAAATCTAATTAATATTAAGCGAGGTCAGGGTAAACATTTTGATCAGGGTGAATTATTGAGATGGTTAGGCGAATCCGTTTGGTTTCCGACAAACTTATTACCGAGCAATAGGTTAACATGGTTACCTATTGATGATACTACCGCCAAACTCTTATTTAACTATCAGGAATTATCGCTATACTTTATTGTAAAATTCAATGAAAAAGATGAAATCACTCAATTGGAAACAGAACGGTTTTTTGATAATAAAAGCCTAAAGCCATGGATTGGAAATTTCTATCACTATAAAGAAATCAATGGGATAAGGATTCCCACGGTAATAAGAGCAAGTTGGCGATTAGAACAAGGCGATCATAATTATGTCATTTTTAATCTGGAAGAAATAGAATATGATATTCCGAACAAGTATTGATATTATTCAGCACCAAGCTCTATATGGGTAATTTCGGGTCGCATACCCACTCTACCAGGAAATCCTAACCAACCTAAGCCTCTATTTACATATAAATATTGAGAACCTTCTTTATAGAGCCCGGCCCAGTGTTTATATTTATATTTTATAGGGCTCCATTTTTTACTTTTTATATTTATGGCTGCTTGCATGCCATGGGTATGGCCCGAAAGTGTAAGTGCAATATCACTATCTTTTAGTACTTCTTCATTCCAATGTGTTGGATCATGAGACAGTAATATTTTAATTGGTATACTAATACTTCCTTCTAAAGCCTTACCTAAATCCCCATACTTTTTAAAAGGAGGAATACCCCAATTCTCAACACCAACAATTACTATTTTTTCTCCATCTACATCAATTATTTCACTTTCATTTAACAATAGCTTGAAATCAATTTTTTCATAAAAATATTTAATTAGATCATGATTTGATTTTTTTGATTTTTTTGATTCCCAGTCACTATAATCACCATAATCATGATTCCCCAGCACTGAATATTTTCCTCTTTTTGCTTTTAATTCTTTTAATATCAAATCCCACCCTCTTAGTTCCCATGCATGATTGTTCACTAAATCTCCGGTAAAAAAAATGAAATCAGGTTCTAAATGATTGATCAATTTTACGGCCCTTTTCAAAATATGGTATCGAAAATTAAAACTACCTAAATGAAGGTCAGATATCTGAACTATGCTTAATCCTTCAAATTTTTTCGGTAGGTCTTTAAATTTAATTTTCACGTGATGCACTTTAAACCGGTATAATGATCTGAAAATGGCGTACACAATTACAAAAAAAGGTATAAATCCGGAAAAAAGACCAATGATGGGAATTATAAGCAACGATTCTTCATTAGAAAATACATAGTTGGTAAAATAGAGAGCAGAAATAATCAGTATAAAAATTAATTTCGGAATAAAAGAGGATACGGTTAATCCATATAAGGATGACACTAATAATTGTTTGCGCTTTGCATTCATATTATCTAATCTAACTTTTAGTACCATTATTGACGTAATAAGCCCAATTGTAAATATCCAAAAGGCTATATGGATACTATTTTTCAACAATTGCGAAGTGATTAATTGGGTAATGGATAATAACCAGTAAAAAGAAAGTATGTCAATAAACAACAGCACTAAACATAATAGAATTACCGTGAAGAATGAATAGCTACGCATTACAAAAGTTTATGGTTTTAATGGATCTTTCTTTTTTGTCTGCGTTTATCTTTAAGTGCCCAATAAATACCTTTTATATCAGAAGCCCATTCATCATACATAAAAATAAGTGTAATCTCTTCAATTGTTTCTAATAAACCCAAGATAAGCATTGAATAAAATAACCAATAAACCGGACCAAAAAATAATACCCAAAGTATAAATACACCTTGAACAAATGCTGATGTTTTGGCCAAATACGTATGGAAAGCAGTAGCTTTTCCATACTTTCTATATGCAATACCCATTTGCAGGATATAAGGAACAAAAGCTATCAATATTATGATATAATTCTCTTTGATAAAATCAGTTTCGAAAACCAAAAGGCCCAATAAACCAATTATAAATGTTATTTGGTCTCCAAACGAATCTAGTTGCGAGCCTCTTGGACTTGTAATTTTTAACCTTCTGGCTAAAAAGCCGTCAATCATATCGGTGCTATAACTTATTAACAAGAACCAGGTAAATAATTCGCGTTCGTCTAACCACAACAAAACTAAAAGAAAAGGTGCAGCTACCACTCTATAAAACGAAAACCAATCGGCTATATTGAAGTTTTTAAATGTTAACATATATATCCTGTAAATGCGAACTGAATTCAATATAAAATTAATCCGCAAAAATAAATATTTGTATGATAAATATCAGCCACAATCAGACGCGGCAAAATTTATTTAACCTATAAGTTCAATTTTTAATTATTATTTCACGAAATTTGAACATCGAAGAATTATCACAGCCATTTATGTTTAATGAAAATCAAGATATTTTTAACATTCTCTTTGAAGCTGTTTCTGAAGGTGTTATCGTTGTTGATAAAAAACAAACCATCGTTGCTTTAAATTCATCCGCAGAAAAAATGTTTGGTTATGCAAAAGGAGAATTAATTAACCACCCCTTAGATATCTTGATTCCGATAAAATATCGACACAACCATGGAATGCATTTTACCGGTTTTATAAATGATATTCAACGCCGAAACATGGGACAAGGACGTGATTTAAATGGAGTTACTAAAGAGAACGTGGAATTTCCATTAGAAGTCGGTTTAAATCCGTTTGCTATTTCCGGAAAAACCTATGTAATGGCCTTAATAGTTGACATTACAATCCGTAAACAAACAGAAAAAGAATTAGAAACGTTGAACTTTCAGCTTGAAAAAAAGATAAATGAGCGGACCTCCGAATTAAAAACCACAATTGAACAGTTAAAAGATCTAAACCTTAATTTTAAGGAAGAAATAAAAAGGAGAGTTGAGGCAGAAAATAAAATTAAAGAATCTTTAAAAAGAGAAATAGAGCTCAATGAACTAAAAACTAAATTTCTATCACTGGTTTCACACGAGTTTAAAACGCCATTGAGCGGTATTTTAACATCAACTATTTTGTTGGAGAAATATAAATTAAGAGAGCAACAAGATAAAAGAGATAGACATTTGAAAACAATTACGAGTAAGGTACACTACCTTACGAATATTTTAAATGATTTTTTATCAATTGAGCGCTTAGAATCGGGCAAAGTTAATTATAAGTTTACTACCTTTAATTTGAGTAAAATAATTAATGAAGTAGTTTATAACTCTAATATGTTGTTGAAGAGCGGACAAAGAATAAATATTCCTCAAAATATTGATGAGTATATTCTACATCAGGATGAGAAGATTTTAGAATTATCATTATCAAATTTAATACATAATGCCATAAAGTATTCACCGGAATATACACAAATTGATCTGGAGGTTACTCAAAATGGCAATCAGATAATCTTTAAAATTATAGATCAGGGTATGGGAATACCAAAAAAAGATCAGAAATATATTTTTAATCGTTATTTTAGAGCAGAGAATGCTTTAACTAACCAGGGGACCGGCATTGGTTTAAATATTGTAAAAGGACATTTAGAGAGTTTAGGGGGTTCTGTTAGTTTTACCAGCAAAGAAAATAAAGGTTCCACATTTATTATTAAATTACCAATTAGTAAAGAATGATGAAAAAAGTTTTATTAATAGAAGACGATACGGTAGTAAGAGAAAATACAGCCGAACTTTTAGAATTGGCAAATTACAAAGTAATTACGGCTTCAAATGGTAAGATTGGTATTGTTGAAGCAAAAAAAAATATGCCAAACATTATAGTTTGTGATATTATGATGCCGGAATTAGACGGTTATGGTGTGCTAAAAATATTATCTAAAGAAAGAAGTACCAAACATATTCCTTTTATTTTTCTATCTGCAAAAACTGAACATAAAGACATACGGAAAGGAATGGATATGGGTGCCGATGATTATTTGACAAAACCTTTTGATGAGACTGAATTGATCAGTGCTATTGAAAGTCGTTTAGCAAAAGTTGTCATTCTTGGTCTGCAACAAGAAAGCAAAAAAGATATAGATAGTAAGAATGCAATAAATCAACTAAAGACACTAGACGATTTAAAAAATTACTTTGCCGATAATGCGAAGGAATGTTCGTTCAAATTGGGTGAAACTATATATCATGAGGGTGATAATTCAAATTATGTTTTTTTAGTCTACAAGGGTGTTGTTAAAAGTTATAAAAGTGATGAACAGGGTAAAGAATTAATTACAGCATTACATAAAGATGATGATTTGTTTGGTTTTACTTCATTTATGCATAATATAACTTACCAAGAATCAGCTACGGCTATTGAAAATACTACAGTTTTTCGCTTATTGAAACAAGAAGTGAAAAATATTCTACATAAAAATCACACTTTGACATTAAACTTAATAGATCATCTTACTGATAATGTATCAGAGGTAAAAGAACAATTACTACAAATGGCATATAGTTCTGTAAGAAAGAAAACAGCAGGTACGATTTTACAGTTTGCAGATAAAATAAGTACAAGCTCAGAAGACGGAATCAGGATTTCCAGAAGCGATCTCGCTAGTGTTGCGGGAATTGCGACCGAAACTTTTATAAGAACGCTCTCCGGATTAAAAAAAGATGGCCTTATCGATATTGAAGGAAGAAATATTAGAATTATTGATATTGATATGTTACGAAAAATTCTAACCTAGTACTCACTTTTTATAGCGAATTAGTACATATGATATATATCATTTTGTATTTTCGTTCGACTACCTATTTTTGACTTAAAATTGCTAGTAAATAGGTCAAATGAAGAATATATTACTACCGACAGATTTCTCAAGTAACTCATGGAATGCTATACAATATGCATTAGAGTTTTTACAAAAAAAGAAATGTAATTTTTTTCTTTTACACGTTACTACGATTACCGATTATGCTAATGGTGACACCCCAATCATACCCATGAGTGAAAGTATTGAAAAAGCTTTGTTGGCTGAATCGAAAATTGAACTACAAAAATTGCTCAAGAAAATTAAAAATCAATATAATAACAAGAAACATAATTTATTTGTTCTTACCAGTGTTGATTACTTTATTGATGCTGTAAGGAATCATATAGAAGAAAGAGATATAGAACTCATTGTTATGGGTACTAAAGGGGCATCAGGAATTAAAAAAATAATTATAGGAAGCAATAGTGGCGATATAATAACCAAAGTAAAATGCCCGGTATTGGTAGTTCCGGAAAAGGCTATCTTTAAAATGCCACAGGAAATTGCTTTCCCTACCGATTATAATCTCTTTTATCAAACCAAAATATTGAGTGGTATTTCAGAATTAGCGAAAATGTATGATGCTGCAATACGAATTTTACACGTTGCTAAAAAGGATGAAAAACTTACTAATTATCAAAAAGAAAACAAAGAGTATCTACATAGTTTTTTTATGGATGAAAAACATAGTTTTCATAAAGTTACGAATAGAAAAATTGAAGCGGGCGTACAATGTTTCGTAGAAAGTAGAAATATTGATCTGATTGTTATGATAGCAAAAAATTTGAATCTTTTTCAGCAAATTCTGTTCAAGCCGACGGTCGAAGAAATTAGTTATCATACTGAAATTCCTTTTTTGGTAATACACGAATAAATACCTGATAGTATGGAAAATATATCGATTTTTTTAGCAAAATTCTGGGGCTGGTATTTTATCATCTTCTTTTTGATATTAAGTTTAAATCCAAAAAGAATACGACAAATTTTTGAAGACCTCAGAGACCAAAAATTTGTCATTATAACCTCTTTTTTGGCCATAATTATTGGGTTGCTCAATATTCTATTCCATAATCTTTGGGTAAACGATTGGCGGATCATAATTACCTTTATTGGATGGTTCGCATTGCTCGATGGACTATTTCTATTTATATTCCCCTTAAAAGCGATACATTGGATCAACATCATAAATGTGAAATTTGTACAAGTACTGTATATGTTACTTTTTTTCCTGGGGATCTTTTTGTTAAATATGGCATATGGCATCGTGTTGTATTGAAGCAGACAGCACTTATTTTTGATAGAAAAAATAATTAAAACATACAATGATATAAATCAGCTTTCATCATGATTGATATCATTGTATGTTCAGAACATCCCATATAGATTTGTTCCATTAAACCATTAAAAGTTCTTTGATTCAATTAGTAAAACATAGCTCCAAAAAATAGGTCATCATTGTTGCAGAACAATGTTGATTATGGAGAGTTTCAGGATGTTATTTAACTAGCAGTAACTTTAGTATGATCTTAGCAGTAAGACGGTATGAAAAATTATTTGAAAGTTAAGGAATCATCATAATCTCTTCAGGAAATAGGGAGTTTCGACTCCCTGTTTCTATTTTTATACTCAATTGCTATGAAAAAAATGGATGTATACCTTAAAACAGTATAGATCTACTTGGAGAGTTCAATAATATGATTTAATCAGGTTAATTTTTGATGTCATTTTATTAATAGTAAAATACATTAAGGTTATTTTAAAGTTAAATTATAAAATTGATCTCCTCAAAAGGAAACAGGGAAGCACAACACTTCCCTGTTTTTGTTTTACTACTTTTGTAATCTAACTATTTCAAAACACAGTTAAAAATCATATTTTAAAAAATGGATTATTATTTTACAACAACAGTAAACACTTTAACATTTGATCAGGCAATAGATAAAGTAACATTGGAACTCCAAAAGGAAGGTTTTGGTATTCTTACTGAAATAGATATAAAGGCAACCTTACACAAAAAACTCGGAGTAGATTTTTATAATTATAAAATTTTAGGTGCCTGCAATGCACCGTTCGCGCATAAAGCCTTGCAGGCAGAAGATAAAATTGGCACTATGCTTCCATGTAATATCATCGTTCAGGAAAAGGAACCAGGAATTATTGAGGTCTCGTCTGTAGATCCCTCAGCTTCTATGCAAGCCATTAAAAATGAATCGTTGGGTTCAATAGCGAATGAGGTACGAGACAAACTCAAAAAAGTCATTACAAATTTATAGTTGGATAATTAACCTGACACAAAAATAAATGGTTGATAATAAATGATCATGATTTATATCATTTGGCATTAAATCATTTAATTTATTTATAGCGATTCAAAACCGAAGGCTATGAAAAAATTATCGGTCGAAACAATACGACAAAAAGGATTTGCCTTATCAATAATTGCTTACCCACTAATGCTTTTAATAGGATTCGTGACACATCCGAATTTGTTGGCCATGGAGCCATTGTTTACTGTAGAGCAACTCGTTGGAAGATTCCACAACAATCCAATGTATCATATCGGACATCTTATTGTGACATTTGCTGTTCCGGTACTCATCGTTTATTTTGTAGGCACTATGAATTTACTTCAGGGAAAAGGTGAAAAATTTGGTTTTTGGGGAGGAATAATTGGTGTTTTTGGTGCATTTATTTTGGCTGTTGATAAAGGAGCCTTGTGTTTAACAATGTCGGCATTTGACACCTTACCCGAAGATCAGTTTCAGAATATCACTCCTTTTCTTCAGGTCATTGTAGATAAAGAAGGATTCCTTTTTATCGTTTGGTTGATATTTACCTTAATGATCGGCGGAATTGTTCAAACCATTGGGTTAATGAAAGAAAAACTAATTCAAAAATGGCAGGGTGCTTTTATAATTATTGGCCTGCTGCTATTGATCAATCCAGATATTGAGTTGATTAGTTCAATTGGGGCAGCTTTGATGTGTATAGCATATATTCCATGGGGGATTAAAGAGCTAAATGTTAAAGAAACTATATCGTAAAACGGAAAAATTTATCAACTTTAATCTCAAGAGAAATGAATTCAGCCAAAATCGTAGACGTAACACCCGAAAATGTTCAGAAAGAAACACTTTTTTGTATAAAAGATCTAAAAAATCCTGCATTTCAAAGCAAACAAAAATGGTTTGAAAAGCAATATGTCGAGGGACTGAGAATGAAAATTCTAAAAGACAATAATGGCAAAATGATTGGTTTCATAGAATATATTCCTGTTTCACATGCCTGGCGACCTGTTGACGCAACCAATTTTATGTTTATTCATTGTATGTATGTCTACTCAAAAAAAGACAGAAGTAAGGGATATGGGTCACTACTAATAAGCACCTGTGAAAAAGATGCTCAAGCACAAAAAATGGCCGGAATATGTGTTATGACAAGTAAAGGTGTTTGGATTGCCGACAAACGTATTTTTAAACAAAATGGTTTCCGGGAAGTAGATAAGAGGGGTAGATTTGAATTATTATCAAAAAAATGGGACAATTCAATATACGATCCTAAACTATTGGACTGGACCGCTAAGCAAAAAGAATATGAGGGCTGGCACTTACTATATTCAGATCAATGTCCTTGGCATGAAAAATCTGTTACTGCCCTTCTAAATACGGCTGAAGACTTTGATATAGAGCTTAAAGTAAGGAAAATAAACACTGCCCAAGAAGCAAAAAATGCACCTTCCGGATATGGTGTATTCAATCTTTTACATGACGGTAAGTTATTAGAAGACCATTACATAAGTGCAACACGTTTTAGAAATATTCTCAAAAAAGAGCTTGGGAATGCAATTTAAAATTAAACGGTCTTTTACAAGTTGCATCTTGATCATTCTGGTGCTGTTTCAAAGCATAAGTGCAATTCCTTCGGGATAGAGCTCTTCTTACTTCATTTTATATATTCAATATTAGGAGTTATGATTATCATTATTACACAATTACCAAGTACAAAGAAAAACAACAAAATTTAGCCTAATCACTGACATTTGTCATCTATAATTTAAATGAAAATAGGTATATTTATGTATCGTTTTTAACTGTATAAAATAAGATATATGGAAATTAATATTCAATTTGTTAAAATGCCAACCAGTGAACATATGGAGGCATTTGCCATAAAAAAATTAAAAAAACTTGAGAAAAGGTATGAATGGATTATGAAGGCTAATGTATTTTATAAGCTAGAAAAAGACCCCAAAGGAAATGGTAAGATTTGTGATATTCAATTGAGCCTTCCCGGTCCCAGAATTTATGCTGCATCCAGCATGGAAGGTTTTGAAGCTGCAACAGACGAAACCATTCGTGATCTAGAAAAGCAACTTAAAAAACGTAAAAACGAAATGAAACCCTATTCATAAGAATTTGGCTCGATCATTTGTAAACTACGGCCTAGTTGAACCATACTAATCAGAATTAGGGCTTTGGTGCTATAAAATTTATTTTGTGTGAAAGGCATTGCAATGTCATTGGTGCCATTCCAATGAATTCGCCATCCATATCTATTGTACTTTTTCTTGAAGAAGTTGATTCTATAGTAATCCTGTCAAAACTATGATAAGACACTTTTGGATGATCAATTCTAATACCTTTCTTTACCTTATTAAGGTGTTTAAAATAATCTAACAATGTGATATCTCCTATAATAACTACGGAAAATTTACCATTACTTAATTCTGCGTCAGGTGCTATGCCTAAACCATTACCGAAATATTTACCATTGGCAACAACCAAATTTATTACTTTTCCTTCCCAAAAAAAATAATCATTAAATGCTTTTACTGTACATTTTTTATACGTGGCAATTGTCGATGTGATGGCCCAAAAATAACTGAATTTTGTACCCATCCAGTGTGGTAAATTATCTTTCTTTCTGACTGCTTCTCCACCCATACCCACATCTGTAATATTTATAAAAAATCGAAAGTCCTCTTGAAATTGAAAATTTTGAAAACGCACCCAACCAACATCGATCATCTTGTAAGATCCTTTCTCTAATAATTCTTTTAATGTTTGCAGCGAAGTATCCTTATAAATGGTTTTTACGAAGTCATTTCCACTTCCGGCAGGAAATACACCAATTTTAATATTGCCAATAGCATTCCAGTCAAAGTCATCAGGTTGCTTATTTTCTTCAAGTTTGAAGCAGTTTATAATACCATTTATTCCTTTATTTACAGTACCATCCCCTCCTACCAAAATTAAATGATCACAACCATCATCAAGCGCATCTTTGCATAATTCCATATAATGATTCTCATCGGCAGAGATATAAATCTTTATATTAAAATTTTCAAATGTTTTATTGATAGCACTGGTTGTTTTTTTAAGTTTGCTAATACTTCCATTAATGATAAATGCTATCCTCACTTTATGTTACACTATTTTCTTCTAAATGTAACAAAAAAAGCAATACCAATACAATTCGATAATTTAAACAAATGATTTATGAATTTTCAAAGCTTAGTTGGTCTTATACTAATAAAGAGAGACTATAGCTCAGGGTTCGGGTGCTATAGTTGAAATATTACTGGCTTCCCTAAATAAATGTATTACTTCTTTGTCACTCACTTGATCAAATTCTTTATAAAATTGCCCGACTGCACGAAAATTTTTGGGCGTTAATAAGCAGATAACATTGCTTACGGAAGGTAATTTTTCTATTTTCTCCAGAGCAGAGGGAGCTGCCACGGGCAATGCAACAATTATTTGAAAAGGATGTTGTTCATGAATTAGTTCAATGCTTGAAATTAATGTACTTCCTGTGGCAACACCATCATCAACTATAATAACTATCTTATCTTTTAGCTTCAACGGAGTTTTATGTCCATAATACCAGGTATGACGTTTTTCAAGTAAATCTCTAACCTCGCCGGTTTCATCATCAATATATACTTTGGAAACTTCAGCTGCAACATCACTTAAAATTCTATTTTTTAAGGTTACCGCACCTATGGCATATTCCTTATGAAACGGGTGCACAATTTTTTTTGATAATACAATTTCAAGAGGTACCTGTAATTCTTTGGCAATCACATATCCTACAGGAACACCTCCTCTTGGAATAGCAACCACCACGGCATTTTTAAGATCTTTATAAGCTGTCAATTTTTTTGCAAGTAAAGTACCTGCCTCTTCCCTATTTGAAAACATAAGTATTCGCTTTAAAATATATTCTGTATAGCAAATAATCCTCAATATGTGAGGTAATCATTTTAAAAGGCTCTAAAACATTACATTGTGATAAACCATAGATTTTAAGTCTTTAGGAAGTTCTGTTCTAATATCTTCTAATTCTCCTAAAGAAACATATCTACGTAATGCTATAAAAGTTGAAATAATATAACTTTCTGCAACCTCATCAGATTCAAAATCATATATTGAAGTATTCCCATCAAATTCTCTTATCAAGTCAATGAATTCGGTCATATTTTTGACTCTCATTTTCTTTTTACGTGAAGACCATCCATTTACATATAACGCTTTTAAAAACATTGGAAATTGAGCCATTAATTGCAAGGATTCTTCCGTCGAAATAATTTCCCGTAATCCGTGTAAAATAGAAGATAATATACGCCCGGCTTTATCGGTATCACCACCAAGACTTAATTCTTTTGTATATTCCTTTAAAAATGTGTTCGCCTCTACAGCGAACTGATTAAAATTTAGAGACATGGTATTTATTTTTTAGTTAAAATTGATAGATATTCCATTTTTCATTTTCACTACTCTTTACAGCTATCATATGAGGAGCTATAAATTTCGAATAGAAAACAGGAGGCATATTATTCTTAATTTTTGAAGGACTACAATTCCTGGCGTTATCCAAATATTTTACTAATTTTCCGGAGACATCAATAATGTACTCTTCTAATTTATAAGAAACTATTTGTTTTCCCAATACTTCATTTTTCCCTACAACATTTTTCGCAAACTTTATAACAATGCCATATCCATTATAAAAATTGGTAGCATTTAAATATTGAGCCGCAATTACTTCTTTGCCGGTTTTATCTATATAACCATAATTATATACGCCATCAATTAATTTTCTGGTTAGACATCTTCCATTTTTAAATAAAGGATAAGCAACAGACCTAAGTCCGTTTTCATCAAAAAAATGTTCATCCGTAGTTGATACTAAATCATTTCTAAAATCTATTACCTTTACTCCTTCTTTATTTATAAATCCCCACTGATCACCCTTTTTTATTGCCGCTAAGTCTTCATGAAATGGTGAAACTTCATCAACATCTTTTATAATTTGGCAATACCCAAAAGAATAAATAAGAAAGCAACTGAATAAAATTATAAGATTTTTCATAATAGCTTTTTTTAATTCTAATCATATAAATATATAATTTACCATCATTTTATAAAATGACATTCGTCAGGTTTATGTATTAATTGCAAAACTAAAAGTGTATTGGCTTACGAAAATCAGCTATAAAAGTTTTGAATCTTTAGAATTATAAAAATCTAAACTATTATGAATAGCAAAAGTATATACGAATAAAACATCATATTAGATTTCCTAATATCAAACTGATATATATCATTTGATTCGATTTTTATAGAGTCTATCTTTAGGTTTAATTTCATTATTTATTAACTCTAAATTAAATGCTATGTCTCTTATTAAATTTAACGAACGGTTCCCATGGAACACTTCTGCATTTACTAACTTTTTAAATGCAGACGACTTTTTTAATGACGATTTCTTTGCAAAAGACAGTTTAATGCCTGCAATGAATGTCATAGAACATGATAATGATTTCGAAATTGAGCTTGCTGCTCCAGGATTCACAAAAAAAGATTTTGATGTTACAATTGACGATACCGGACTTCACATTTCTGCTGAAAAAAGTACCAAAGAAGAGGAAAAGGAAGAAGGTTATCTACGTAAAGAGTTTAGTTACAATTCATTCAAAAGATCGTTGAGATTACCTGAAAGTATTAATCTTGATAAAAAAGTTAAAGCGACTTACAAAGATGGAATATTAAAGTTTAACCTTCTTAAAAAAGAAGAAGCCAAAGTATTACCAAAAAAAGTAATCGAAATCAGTTAATTCTTTGCGCAGGAAGTAAAAGACAACGATTACTTCCTGCCTTTTTTATGCTGTAGAACAAAAAACATGAAAATGAAAACTAAGATTAAAAAAGATTGGTATGGTAGGGTCAAAAGTGCAGAAGAATTGTACAATGATGCTAAATTATGGGTATCTGAGATCAATTTTATAAATGATGAAATACGTTTTTTAGATCGTTTATTGAGTTCTAACTATATTGATTTTTTAGATGCCGGTCTTGAGGAAAGAGTGGATAGGTTGGTAAAAAAAATAGTCGATGAAAGAAAAGTTGGAAGTGTTCTAAAGAAACAAATTAAAGTCCATAAGAGAATACTGTTTGGCTTAATTAAAACTAACAGCGTTACCAGCAACAAAAATTATATAGAAATGCATAAAACACTTGAAAGAGATATGCATATATACCTGAGAAAATATAAAAGAATTAAAAAAAGTATTTTCGATATTGTTGAAAATATAATGAGAAAAAAAGAACAAAAAAGATTATCTACAACGAGTAATTTACCTATTTAACTATAAATAATCTTGATTGACATTTATTTTATAATGCTTAAATGAAATTTACATTTGTATAGTATTAATTTTCTAAATATAAAAATGGAAACACAAGAAGTTCAATTTAACACAATGCCAAGAATTGGAGATCTAGCTCCAGATTTTGAAGCAATGACTACAAAAGGGCCAATAAAATTTTCAAATTTTGCAAAAGATAAATGGTTGGTGATGTTTTCCCATCCTGCAGACTTTACTCCCGTATGTACTACCGAAATGAGTGGTTTTGCAACTAGAAAGGGTGAATTTGATGCATTAAATACCGAGTTGATGGGTCTGAGTATTGACAGTATCCATGCGCATTTAGGCTGGGTTAATAATGTTAGGGAAAAGACTGGGGTCTATTTTGACTTTCCCATTATCGCTGACATAGATATGAAAGTATCTAAATTGTATGGAATGTTACAACCGAATGAGAGCGAAACTGCAGCTGTAAGAGCCGTATTTTTCATTGATCCTGAAAAAAAAATCCGCCTGATTATGTATTACCCATTAAATGTAGGTAGGAATATGAATGAAATTTTAAGGGTTCTTATTGCCTTGCAAACCTCTGATAAGTATAAAGTTGCAATGCCTCTAGACTGGAAAAAAGGAGATAAAGTGATTGTACCGCCACCCAAAACATTAGACGAAATGCAAGAGAGGTTAGATGATGATTCTCTTGAAAAAGTTGATTTTTATCTGGCTAAAAAAGAGATTTAACAAATTACATTTTTTTAAAAAAAGAGAGGTTTTATTAGTTTCTGGACTTCTCTTTTTTTTACTATTCAGGATATTCTACCCGTAAATGGTAAATGTTATTCAATTTCTTTTTGATCACTTTTTTAATGATCTGAATTTCTTTAAAAGTAATATCAGCATTCATAAATTGTCCGTTTTCCATTTGACTTGAAACAATCTTTTCAATTAAATCGTCAATCAGCTGTGCGCTAGGTTCTTTTAAACTTTTTGAAGCTGCCTCCGCGGCATCGCACATCATTAAAATAGCAGTTTCCTTAGAAAACGGAATAGGCCCTTTATACGAAAAATCTTTTCTATTGAGATCTTCTGCGTCCAATTCCTCTTGTTTCTTATAAAAATAATACACTAAAGAAGTTCCGTGATGTGTTCTTATAAAATCAATAATCCGGTCTGGTAAACTATTTTTCCTAGCCAACTCTATACCTTCAATAACATGATCTACAATTATTTTAGCACTGTCTTTTGGTGTTAACTCGTTATGTGGATTTACATTAGTTGTTTGGTTTTCAGTAAAATACATTGGATTCAGCATTTTACCAATATCGTGATACAATGCGCCGGTTCGAACCAACATTGCATTAGCACCAATCTCATTGGCTGATGCTTCTGCCAAATTTGCCACCTGCATTGAATGCTGAAAAGTTCCAGGAGCTTTTTCGGCCAATTCTCTCAATAATTTCGAATTTGTATTTGATAACTCCAATAATGAAACATCTGATACCAGTCCAAATATTTTTTCGTAGATCAATATTAAAAATAGGGATAAAAATGACAATACTCCGTTCAGAGAGAACATTACAAAATACTCCCAGTTAATTTTCTGTGTATTCCCTTCCTGAATGATAGAAAATGCAAAATATGCAACCATATAAATGAGTGTAATTTGACTGATCGATATAAACAAATTTGCTCTTCTGTAGAGTTCTGAAACCGTCAGAATGGTAACCATACCTGCAATAATTTGCAGAAAAATAAATTCAAAGCTGTTCGGTACAATAAACCCCAATAACAATACAGTTAACACATGTGTAAATAAGCCTAAACGCGCATCAAAAAAGGCTTTAATTAGAATCGGTAGAATGATCAGAGGGACTACATAAAGATACTCAACACGGTATTTAACAACTAACGTTACTATCAATACCATTAATAAAATATTAAAGAAGATAAACGTTACCTTGGTATTATTTTGGAATATGTTGATTCTATATTTCTTTAAAAACAATAACAACATTAGCAAGGCAAGTGCAATTAAAATTGTATACCCCAATACAATCCAATTATAATTTGACTTACTCCATAACTGTGATTGAAACTCTTTTTTTAAGGAGTTCAAAATTTGATATTTTCTGCCTTCTACAACATCTCCTTTAGATATTATTCTTTCATTCTCTGTAACCAGGCCTTCAGTATACGAAATCTTATTCAGTTCATCTTGTACAATTTTTTGTGTTAATTCATCATCATAAAACACATTTGGTTCTATAACCTCTAAAAAAACACTTGTAAAATAGTTTTCTAAAAACTTGTAATTTGTTCTTTTAAAGTATGTTTTAACTTCGTTTTGTAACGTATTGGTTGTGACCAACTTATCAAAAACAACTTCAGTAATAACATTCCCTTTTCGTATTGCTACCAGTTGCTTTTTTTCTGCCTTATTTCTATCATTTTTTTGTAAATATCCATTTTTATATATATTGTCAATGAACTTAGAAGCAAAATTGATAATACTTTTTTTCCGATATCCTCTAAGTACGGTGTCTTGTAAAGTTTGAGACACTTTTGTATTAAAATTTTCCTTAACTCTTATGATGACATTGTCATTATATGTGAAGTATAACTTTTTAGCTGTTTCAATTTGCCCCTTTTCTTCATTGATATCATTTTCAGACTTTTGAATAGCAAAATCGAATGGGGCGTATAAATTATCATACTGCCAGGGTTTTCCCTTTTGAAATTCATACTTAAAATGACCTCCTTTTGGGAATAAATATACAATTGCTACAACTGTTAAAATGAATAGAAAAATTTTATATATCAAAGCATGATTTTGATACAATGCATTTAAAGTCTTTTCCAAATTCAATTTACCCATGAGGTGTTCTTTTATTTAACTTATTGCAATGTAAAAAAAAATAACAAACTACGAATCAATATCGTTGTAAAGTATAAAAATTACTTAGAGTATAAAGAAGAAGTGATACGTTCAAAAGCAGCATATTAAGCTCCATGATGACGTATTAATTTTATTTTAATAAGGTATCCTCAAGGCGAACAGGCATGTTCTTCTCTACCCAATTGGTATAATTTGAAAAACCAATTTTTTTGTGTATCTCATCCGTCTTATCCAAAATTCCCTGAATTATGGTCTCAGGTTGAATTTCTAATTCTGATATTTCCTTCACAATACTATCCATCTGATCATTTATTTCACTCACTATTTGGTTATTGTGATTTATAAGCCACTTTTCAAATGCGTCTTCAGTTAAATGCTTATCAATAATCAATGCGGTCATTTGTTTACCGTGTTGTTTTGATTCCCGTATATTTCCACGGCCTGTAACAGCATTACCGACGGCAAAAACATTGTCGTATCCAAATACATGATAGTCAGCTTCCTCTCTCATTTTTAGTGATGAATAATTATATTGAAGTCCTTCCATTTTTTCTGGGATACTGCCGATGGATGATATTAACATATCTGTTTCAATTTCAACAAAGCTACCTTTGACGGGTTCAATTTTACCATTTAACAAAGTAACATTCTGGAAAATAACACTGGTTAATTTATCATCCTTTTCAGTATAATTAACAGGAATGCTCAATGGTATAAATTCAAATAAGTACTTTTCTAAATATTTATTTAATAATTTCTCTGACACCGATTTTGCCGCCTCGATGCTTGCATTGGTTTCGTCTTTAGGTGATTTTAGCGGCATTTCCCTGGCCATTCTTCTATATACAAGTTTTGCTTTCCTGACATTCAGGCTTTCAAACGTTACATTAAATTCATCCAGTACTTTTTGAATACCTTTTTTTTCTAAGGTAAAAAGATCAATATCAATTCCTTTTTCCTTATACAATTGCTTCTTTACATTTTCGATCATCACAACTTTGATCATGTCAAGAGATGACAATCCTCCCCCAATCACAACTACATTATCCCTAATACTATAATTTTTACCCGTATAATTATCTTCATGTTTATGGTTAAACCAATTGATAAATGAATTCTGATAAATCAATTCCTTATCAACAAATTTTTCAATACCGGGAATCGACAAGTGTCTGTCTTGCCAGGCACCATTGGCTAATATAATTGCCGAGAATCCCCAATTAGATACCAGGTCTTCAAATGAGATATCTCTTCCTATTTTAGTATTGGGTACCATCCTAATATTTGGCTTATCTAATTTTTTGTCAATTTCACTGATTTGCCTATTCCGTAAATTAATGTGCCAGTTTGGCAAACCATCTTCAATTTTACCATAGGGTAATTTATTCATATCAAAAACAACCACTCGAAATCCGTTTTGTGCAAGTAGGCTTGCCGCCTCAGAACCTGAAATTGAACCTCCAATAACAGCCACATAATGTTTTTTATATACTTCACTTAAACTCATAGCACTTGTCTTTGATTAGGCTATGCAAAATATAAAAACCAATAATTTCTTAATGTAATAATTGTTACGCTCTATAAACTACATTTATAAAGTTTAAGATTGATTTAAATTATTTAAATTCGCAACAGAAAACTAGTATTAAAATGAAAGAAGTAGTAATAGTGTCGGCGGTCAGAACTCCAATTGGGAGCTTTTTAGGCAGTTTGAGTGGTGTGCCTGCAACCCAATTGGGAGCAACAGCCATTAAAGGAGCTTTGGAAAAGATTAAGTTAAGTGCTGACAAAGTTGATGAAGTATTAATGGGTAGTGTATTACAAGCTAATTTAGGACAGGCACCGGCAAGACAAGCAGCTATTTTTGCCGGGATACCTGACTCTGTACCATGTACCACGGTAAATAAAGTGTGTGCCTCTGGTATGAAGGCAATTATGCAGGGAGCCCAAGCCATTAAATGTGGTGATGCTGAAATCATTGTTGCAGGTGGTATGGAAAATATGTCATCTGTACCACATTATTTGAACGGTCGATCAGGACAGAAATTAGGTAATATTGCTCTTATTGATGGCATGTTAAAGGATGGTTTGACGAATGTATATGATGGAAAACATATGGGTACCTGTGGAGATCTTTGTGCAACTGAGCATGGTTTTTCCAGAGAAGAACAGGATGCTTTTGCTATTGAATCTTATAACCGGGCTGCAAAAGCCTGGAATGACGGTAAATTTAATAATGAAGTCATTCCTGTAGAAGTTCCACAACGTAAAGGAGATCCTATCCTTATCACAGAAGATGAAGAATATAAGAATGTGAAAATGGAAAAAATCCCAACACTTAGGCCCGTATTCACTAAAGATGGCTCTGTAACGGCGGCTAACGCTTCTACATTAAATGACGGTGCTGCCGCTTTAGTACTAATGAGCAAAGAAAAAGCCGATGAATTAAAGTTAACTCCATTGGCAACCATAAAAGGGTATGCCGATGCTGCCCTGGAGCCTGAATGGTTTACCATAGCGCCTGCAAAAGCAGTCCCAAAGGCATTGGCAAAAGCGAATACAACTATTGATGTTATTGATTATTTTGAATTTAATGAAGCATTTTCTGTTGTAGGCTTGGCAAATACAAAGTTATTAGGATTAGATGCCAAAAAAGTCAATGTAAATGGTGGAGCTGTTTCCTTAGGGCATCCATTGGGCTGTTCAGGTGCACGAATTGTTGTAACTCTGATAAATGTATTAAAACAAAACGATGGTGTGCTTGGAGCCGCAGGAATATGTAATGGAGGTGGTGGTGCCAGTGCCATAGTAATCGAAAACAATTAATTTTTCATGAATTACGGAATTTGTAATTTAAGTAATATTCCTTTACGCGCTGAACCTGACGAAAGAAGTGAAATTGTTTCCCAGGTGCTCTTTGGAGATCATTTTGTAATATTGGAGACATCGAAACAATGGCTGAAAATTAAATTATCCTTTGATGATTATGAGGGTTGGATAGATGATAAGCAACATCTTAAAATAAGTAAGGAACAATATAAAAAACTCGACAATTCTCCCATTGTTATGTCTAATGAGTTAGTCGATTTTATTGAAGACGATACAACTAAGGAATTAGTATCTATACTTTTAGGTAGCAGACTTCCGTTTTACACTAAAAATTTATTAGAACTTAGCGGAAAAAAATATTCATTTGAAGGTAATACAACAGGAAGTATAGCTTCTAAGGGCAGCATTGTTAAAACTGCATTTATGTATTTGAATTCACCTTATCTATGGGGTGGAAAAACCCCTTTTGGTATTGATTGTTCGGGGTTTACACAAATGGTATACAAGATTAATGGACATACCTTATTAAGAGATGCCTCTCAACAAGCAACACAAGGAGAAGTACTAAGTTTCATAGAAGAGTCAGAGCCCGGTGATTTAGCTTTTTTTGATGATCATGAAGGAAATATTATACATGTTGGAATAATTTTAGCAAATAATTATATCATACATGCGAGCGGTAAAGTTCGCATAGATAGACTTGATCAGAGTGGAATATACAACGGCGATCTAAAAAAACACACTCATAAATTGAGGGTGATCAAAAAAATGTTTTAGCATAAAAAAAGCTTCTCGCAGCGAGAAGCTTTTTTCATTAATTCACATCTATTTTCTTACTCTTTTGAGGCATCCCAAATAGCTTTCATCTCCTTGAACTTATCATTCATCTCAAGATTTTCATACATACTCATTAACGTTCTAACGATATCGATATCTTCTACTTTATTTTGCTCTTTTTTAAGAGCACGTGCTTTTTCATATATTGGTAGAACTTCTTTGTATAATTCCAATTGTTTCGCTTTGATAGCGTCATATTTTTTGAAATTACTCAGGTTATTATTCATTTCTTCTACCAATTCTTTATCCTTTTCTAATTTGAGTGCGCCTAAATTTACATACGCATCACTATAACTAGGATCAATTTCAATGGCCTTATTATAATAACTCAGCGCTTCTTCAGGGTTACCTTGTTCTTGACTAATAACACCTACGTTAAAGTACAAATTAGGATTTGTTGGGTCTTGTTGAATAGCCTCTTTCATCAACGCAGCAAATTCTTCTTTCTTGTCTAATTTTAACAATAAGTTAGCTTCAGTAAGAATTATATTAATGTCTTTAGGGTCCACTTTTCTTGCTTCCTGCACAGCAGCTATGGCATTTTCAACCTCACCCTTTTCAACTAAGATAAATGCTATATTCTTAATAATTGATCCTTTTTTAGACTCAGAAACCTCAACTTTAGGATCTTTAAATTGATTGGTTTTAACCATTAGATCCATTTGTGCTTTAGTACCGAAGTTTTCTTTTTTTCCGCTTTCAACATTTGTCGCTGAATACACAGTTGTTATACCGGTATAGCCCATTTCTTTTAAGTTCTTAAAATGCACTAATGCAGTTTCAAAATCTTTATCCAAATAAGCGGCATTCGCAGCATATTCTAAAAACGCAGTGTCTTTTTTGGTCAATGTATACGTCTGATACAATGTTTTTTTAGCACCTGCATAATCCTTATCTTGATATTGTTTGATCCCTTTATTAGAAACATCTGCTATTAAGGCATTTAATAATGGTGCTGCTTCTTTGGTATATTTTTGTTTACCTGTCTCTTTTTCAAAACTTATCAGTTCTTGAAAAGCCTTTGCTGCTATATCGTAAGCATTTGCATCTAAAGCCGGATTCTTTTTAGCAATATCATAATAGGTCTTAGCTTTCAGAAAATAAAATTTAGCTTTAGATTTTTCATCATTAGCTATTAAACCTTCCGCCTTGTCAACAGCTGATTTTGCTGCTGATACATCACCACTTTTTAGCGCTTTATCTGCAGCTTTTAACTCGTCTTTCTGTGCATAAGTTGACAATCCGATAAAAATTGCCAACAGTAATAATAATTGTTTTTTCATTTTAGTATTAATTAATTATTCTTGATTGTTTGTTGTTTCTTCAGAATCGTTATTTTCAATTTCCGTGCCAATTTCATTTTCGGCATCACTTTCTTCTTCATGCATAACTTTTGCTACAGCGGCGATTGAATCATTGTCTTTAATATTTATCAAACGTACTCCCTGGGTAGCTCTACCCATTACACGTAAATCGGCAACTGCCATTCTAATGGTAATTCCTGATTTATTAATGATCATTAAATCATCGTCGTCAGTCACATTTTTGATAGCTACTAAATTACCTGTTTTTTCTGTAACATTGATGGTTTTAACACCTTTTCCTCCTCTATTGGTAATTCTATAATCTTCTAATTTAGATCGTTTTCCATACCCGTTTTCTGAAACAACTAATATATTGCTTTCTTCGTCATTAACCGATACCATTCCTATTACTTCATCTTTGGCATCTTTGAGTCGAATTCCTCTAACTCCTGATGCATTTCTACCCATTGGACGGGTTTTTGCTTCTTCAAAACGAATGCATTTACCTGATTTAACCGCAATCATTATTTGACTGTTACCATCAGTTAATTTAGCTTCTAACAATTCATCTCCCTCTTTAATAGTAATAGCGGCTATTCCATTAGTTCTAGGTCTTGAATATTGTTCTAATACTGTTTTCTTAGTCTGGCCATTTTTAGTAACCATTACTACATAATTATTGTCAATATATTCTTGGTTTTTTAAATCTTGTGTTACCAAAAACGCCTTTACAACATCATCATTTTCAATATTGATCAGGTTTTGGATAGCCCTTCCTTTTGAAGTTTTTCCTCCTTCAGGTATTTCATATACACGCATCCAAAAAACCTTCCCTTTTTTAGTGAAGTAGAGCATGTATTGATGATTTGTGGCAACGAAAAGATGTTCTAAGAAATCTTCAGTACGGGTCGCTACTCCTTTTTGACCACGGCCTCCTCTATTCTGGACTTTATACTCATCCAGATTTGTACGCTTGACATAACCTGCATGCGAAATGGTAACTACTACTTTGGAATCCGGGATCATATCTTCAATACTCAAATCCCCTCCGGCATATTCAATTACCGAACGGCGCTCATCACCATATTTATCTTTTATCTCTAGTAACTCTTCCTTAATAATAGTCATTCTTCGAGATTCATCCGCTAAGATATCTTTCAAATCTTCGATCAATTTCATAATTTCTTCATATTCTGATCGAAGTTTATCTTGCTCTAAACCAGTAAGCTGGCGCAATCTCATTTCTACAATTGCTTTAGCCTGTATCTCAGATAACTCAAAACGCTTTATCAAATTCTCTTTTGCGTCATCTGCATTTTTAGAGGCTCTAATTATTTTAATTACCTCATCGATATTATCTGAAGCAATGATCAGTCCCTCTAAAATATGTGCACGTGCTTCAGCTTTATTCAATTCATATTTAGTCCTTCGCACTACAACATCATGCCTATGGTTAACAAAATGTTTTATGAGTTGCTTGAGATTTAACATCTCAGGTTTCCCATTTACCAAAGCAATATTATTTACACTAAAAGAAGTTTGTAAGGCTGTATATTTATACAATTTATTAAGTACAATATTTGGAATAGCATCTCTTTTTAACACATACACCAAACGACGTCCTTTTCTACTGGTTTCATCTCTAACCGTTGCAATACCTTCTATTTTTTTCTCATTGACAAGATCTGCGGTTTTTTTCATTAATTCAGCCCCATTCACTTGATAAGGCAACTCGGTAACAACGATACACTCTCTGCCATTAACTTCCTCAAAAACTGTCTTAGCGCGCATTACAATGCGTCCTCTACCCGTATGAAAAGCATCTTTCACACCATCATAACCATAAATTGTTCCACCTGTGGGAAAATCGGGAGCTTTGATATGTTGCATTAACTCATCTATCTCAATAGCATTATTTTCAATATATGCAACTGTACCATTAATAACTTCAGTAAGGTTGTGTGGTGCCATATTGGTCGCCATGCCTACAGCTATACCCGATGCGCCGTTTACCAATAAACTCGGAATTCGTGTTGGTAAAACAACTGGTTCTTGCAGTGTATCATCGAAATTCAAACGATGGTCGACTGTATCCTTATCAATATCAGATAGCATTTCTTCTGATATTTTCTTCATTCTTACCTCAGTATAACGCATTGCTGCCGGACTATCGCCATCAGGTGAGCCAAAATTTCCTTGCCCATCCACTATTTGATAGCGCATACTCCAATCCTGGGCCATACGCACCATGGCATCGTATACCGAAGTGTCACCATGTGGATGATACTTACCTAAAACTTCACCTACAACCCGGGCTGATTTTTTATGAGCACCTGTTGCTTTAATCCCTAATTCATGCATACCAAAAAGCACTCTTCTATGTACGGGTTTTAGACCATCTCGTACATCCGGTAAGGCTCTTGATACGATCACTGACATTGAATAATCAATGTAAGATGATTTCATTTCATCTTCAATATTTACAGGAATTATTTTTTCACCTTCTGCCATATAACTCTTTTATTTTAATGATTTTTTATTAGCGAGCTAATATACAACAATTCTGTTTTTTTGGAGTTATATAAAAGTATTAATATTATTAGTATTTATTAACAATAATACCCAGTAAACAGACTGTTTTTCATAGTTTTACAGTGTATATAAAAGTTAGGTATAACTTTTGTAAGGGTATATAAAAAAAATCTACTAATTTTACAGTATAAATCTATAATATGGACGATAATTTTTCACCAAAAGTTAAAGATGTCATTGCTTATAGTAAAGAAGAAGCTTTACGATTAGGTCATGATTTTATTGGTACCGAACATTTAATGTTAGGATTACTTCGTAAAGCTAATGGAGAGGCTATTGATGTCTTAAATGCATTGGATATTGATTTGGCAATGCTTCGTAAAAAAATTGAAGGATTAAGTCCTGCAAATACCAATACTGGAAATGATAAAAAGAGCCTGCATTTAACTAAACAAGCCGAAAAAGCTTTAAAAACAACTTTTTTAGAAGCTAAATTATTTAAAAGTAAAGCGGTAAGTACTGCACATTTATTATTGTGCGTACTGCGAAATGAAAATGACCCTACTACTAAGTTGCTCAATAAGTTTGATATCGATTATGATGAGGTTAAATCTATTTTTAGCCAATTGTTTATCGATGAAGAGGATAATATTGAAGACCCAAAAGCAGAAAGTACCAGGGATGATGAATTCGATGAGCCAAAACAAAATCCATTTGAAGGAGGTGCAAAACCTGCTAAATCAAGTTCTAAGTCAAAAACTCCTGTCTTGGATAATTTTGGAAGGGATTTAACACAACTGGCTGAAGAAGGGAAATTAGATCCAGTAGTTGGCCGTCAAAAGGAAATAGAACGTATCTCACAGATATTAAGCAGAAGAAAAAAGAATAACCCAATCCTGATTGGAGAGCCGGGTGTTGGTAAGTCTGCTATTGCGGAAGGATTGGCACTACGTATCATTCAGCGCAAAGTATCGCGTATCTTATTTAACAAACGCATTGTTTCATTGGACTTAGCGAGCTTAGTTGCCGGTACAAAATACCGCGGACAATTTGAGGAACGGATGAAAGCTTTGATGAACGAACTTGAAAAGAATGATGATATTATTTTATTTATAGATGAAATTCATACCATCGTTGGTGCCGGAGGAGCTACGGGTTCATTAGATGCTTCCAATATGTTCAAACCTGCCTTGGCCAGGGGCGAAATTCAGTGTATAGGTGCTACTACATTAGATGAATTCCGTCAAAATATTGAAAAAGATGGCGCCTTGGAACGTCGTTTTCAAAAAATAATGGTGGAGCCTACTTCTGTAGATGAAACTATTCAAATATTGCAGAATATTAAGGATAAATATGAAAATCACCATAATGTGATTTATACGGATGAAGCGATTGAAGCATGCGTAAAATTGACGAATAGGTATATGACCGATCGCTTTTTACCGGATAAAGCCATTGATGCCTTAGACGAAGCAGGTTCGAGAATACATATTGTCAATATCGTCGTGCCTAAACATGTACTTGAATTAGAACAACAATTAGAAAAGGTTAAAGAGTTGAAAAACAGTGTTGTACAAAGTCAAAAATATGAAGAAGCGGCACGTTTGCGAGATGATGAAAAACGTATAGAAAAAGAATTGGCAACTGCACAACAAGCTTGGGAAGACCAATCAAAGTTACATAAAGAAACGGTAACGGAAGATAATGTAGCAGAAGTTGTTTCAATGATGACCGGAATTCCGGTAAATCGAATTGCTGAAGCTGAAAGTAACCGTTTAGCCGAACTTCCTAATTTGATTAAAGGAAAAGTAATCGGACAGGATGAAGCGGTAAGTAAAGTGGTTATGGCTATTCAACGTAATCGTGTTGGTTTAAAAGATCCGAATAAACCTATTGGATCGTTTATCTTTTTAGGACAAACAGGTGTCGGTAAGACACAGTTAGCCAAAGTATTAGCCACTGAGTTGTTTGATTCACCAGATGCCCTGGTACGTATTGATATGAGTGAGTATATGGAAAAATTTGCCATTTCCCGCTTAATAGGAGCTCCTCCGGGCTATGTAGGATATGAAGAAGGTGGACAATTAACAGAAAAAATACGGCGCAAACCATATGCAGTGGTCTTACTCGATGAGATAGAAAAAGCGCATCCTGATGTCTTTAATATGTTATTACAAATTTTAGACGACGGTTATATTACAGATAGCTTAGGACGTAAAATTGATTTCAGACATACTATTATTATAATGACCTCCAATATCGGTTCACGGCAATTAAAAGATTTTGGTGCCGGTGTAGGTTTTGGTACTGCCTCGAAAAAGAAACAAGCCGATTCTCATGCTAAGGGAGTTATTGAGAATGCCTTAAAGAAAAGCTTTGCCCCTGAATTCCTAAACCGCATTGATGATGTAATTGTATTCAATACCTTAGAAAAAGAAGATATCCATGCCATTATCGATATTGAGCTTGAAAAATTATTGGATCGTATTGATGGGTTAGGTTATGAACTTATCCTTAGCGACAAAGCAAAAGATTATATTGCGGATAAAGGTTTTGACAGGCAATATGGGGCAAGGCCTTTAAAACGGGCCATACAAAAGTATATAGAAGATGCATTGGCAGAAAAGATCGTGAATGCAAAACTCAAAGAGAACGACAGCATTTTTATGGATCTTGATGAAGATAAAAATGAACTCACCATCAAAATTAAAAAGGCGAAGAAGTCTGTTGAAAAGAAAGAATAATGTTTAGAACCCTCCAAAATGGAGGGTTCTTTATTTCTATAATAACATGAATAAAATCTATTTCATAGGGCTGGTTATATTACTTGGTAGTTGTATTGAAAATACTCAAGAAAGTGTAAAGTCGACAACATATATTTCAGCATCGCTATCTCAGGAAAAAGAAACTATCAAAAGTACCCTTGTTGATATGTGGGACGCTATTGAAAAAGGTGATATTGAACGGTATGCAGGTTATATACATCCGAACTTTACCCAATTTGGTGAAAATGATTCTTTGTTGCGATCTGGTAAGGAAGCAGAAATCAAAGGCATTAAAGATTGGATAGATAGCTCCTCACCTATTCATACTGAAATGCACGAACCCAACGTAATAATCAATGAAAATACCGCATGGATCACCTACTATTGGTCAGATTCAGGTATTACGAATGGTAAAACATTTGCTACCAGAGGCAAGTCAACTCGTATCTTCGTAAAAGAAAATGATAAATGGCTATGTATACATGGGCATTATACACTACTTCCTAATGAATAGCTACCATTCTGAATCCTGACACTTCGGGATGAAGAATCTATTTACTTATTTGGATTCTTCGTTTCAATCAGAATGACATTTCTATCTTTTTTGTATCTTTAATGGAATCAAAATTTAGTGCCATGAAAAAATCAACTAAACTATTATTGGGTATACTTACTTTTTTACCCATGATATTAATTTTAGTGTATATTATTTATATTTTTGCGGCATTCATACCTACGGCAATCCGATCAGAAGAAGGCCATCAAGAGGTGCCTGATGAACTATTCCAGTCAATTTCTGTAATGATTGTGCTTGTTGTACTCGCTATAATTATTAAAATGGGCATCATGATATATTATATTATCCATGCCAGTAATAACCCCAAAAACGAAAATAATACTAAAATTATGTGGATCGTTTTATTAGTATTGATAGGTACTATAAGTTCAATTGTATATTATTTTATTGAAATACTTCCATCAAAAAATAATTCGAACGAATCTATAGGATATAACCGCTAACATCTTGTTCCAAAAATTGATTTGATATTAGATATAAATAACTAATTAAACAACTCGTCACTATCTATAACTAGTGTCTGTATAAAACCGATCGTTTTTACAATAGCATCATGCAACACTTTATCTTCATCAATAAAAGACACTTCTGTCCGGTACATCTGAACCAATGATTCTAAGAATGGTGAAGTTTTTATTGGCTTTCTAAATTCCAGGGCTTGTGCCGCGTTTAATAACTCAATAGCTAAAATTGTTTCTAAATTATCAACGATACGTTTTGTTTTTGTAGCTGCGTTAGCCCCCATACTAACATGGTCTTCTTGTCCGTTACTAGAAACGATTGAGTCTACCGAAGCAGGAGTTGCCAATTGTTTATTTTGGCTCACTATACTAGCCGCGGTGTATTGCGGGATCATAAATCCGGAATTTAACCCCGGATTAGAAACCAAAAATGAGGGTAAGCCACGCGAGCCTGAAACCAGCTGAAACGTACGCCGTTCAGAAATATTACCTAGCTCGGCTAAGGCGATCCCTAAAAAATCGAAACCCAGTGCTAAGGGTTGTCCATGAAAATTGCCTCCCGAAATAATTTCATCTGCTTCAGCAAAAATATTTGGATTATCGGTAACAGAATTGATCTCGGTCTCTATTGTTCTTCGAACAAAATGTATAGTGTCTTTACTTGCCCCATGTACCTGAGGCATACATCTAAATGAATAAGGATCCTGAATATGTTTTTTATTTTGTGATATCAATTCACTGTCTGTCAGGAATTCCTTAATTTTTTTTGCTGTTTGTAATTGTCCATTATGAGGCCTCACTAAATGGATCATTTCATTAAAGGGTTCTATTCTACCGTCAAATGCATCCAGCGAAAGCGTGCCAATTACATCGGCCAGGTAGGATAATTTAAAGCTCTTTAATAATATCGAGACACCATAAGCACTCATAAATTGAGTTCCGTTAAGTAATGCCAATCCTTCTTTCGATTGCAGTTCAATTTTTTTCCAACCGAATTTATCCAGAATTTCCTGACCTGAATACTCTTTTCCTTCAAAAATTACTTCTCCTTTTGCAATTAAGGGTAAAGCCAAATGCGCCAAAGGTGCTAGATCTCCCGAAGCCCCTAAAGAGCCTTGTGTGTAAATTACAGGTAAAATAGTATGGTTATAAAAATCGATCAGTCTATTTACGGTCGCTAACTGTACACCGGAGTGGCCATAACTTAAAGACTGAATTTTTAAAAAAAGCATCAATTTCACGATCTCTTCAGGAACTTTTTCTCCGGTACCACAAGCATGTGACATTACTAAATTCTCTTGAAGAATCGTCAGGTTTTTGGTGTTGATTTTAACATTGTATAAAGCTCCAAAACCAGTATTTATGCCATACATGGGTTTTTTGCTTTTAGATAACTTCTCATCTAAATATTTTCGGCATTTATCGATTTTTTCAACAGCTCCTTCTGATAGTACAAGCTGTTTATCAGTAGTTATAATCTCATTTATCTTCGATAAATTCAGATGACTACTATCTATAAAATGAGTTTCTTGCATAGGCATATATAAAGTTCTTCAAAAATAGAAATTAAAATATATTTAAAGTTATCTAAATATACAATTGGTGATTTGACTCATTAAAGACCGAGTATCTTAAATTTTTAAAATTTTCTTTTGCTAAGCACTTAACATTATCAGACAAATACATTAAAACCTTCTCCAAAAAAAGGTACCTTTAATTTTCAGATCAATATTAATAGTTTTTAGACAGCCGCTGCTTTCATTTTTATACAAGCTAATATCCATTACGTTAATTTGTTTACCTCTAATATCATTTAATAATTCTCTTAGCGAACTTATCCTTCCCGAAGGGTTCACAACCCTGATATTATTAGAACAAAAATAATGCTTAATATCAACAAAATCAATTTCCCCAATGGCATAATCTTCTAACATTTTTTTTGCATCTTTTCTAGATAATTTTATTTTTTCAACCTCCGTTGAAGTTTCCACATCAGGCTCATCTGGTATTTGTTCTAACAATACACCATCAACACGGTCTGTTGTTGAACGACGTCTTCTTCTTCTTTCATTTTTTTTAGGTAATACAACTATTGTTTTGATGAGTGCACTTTTTATATCATCATTTACAACCAACGATATCTTATAGGTCCCTTCTTCTTGATATGTATATTTCGTTACGGCCGAAATCGCATCTACTTTATCAGATTCACCAAAACGCCATTCCCATTTATTTGCAAATGCCGAGGTGCATTCAAAAGTGACAACATCCCCTACTCTTATTTCTTCAGGAAAGTTAATAACAGGGACTGGGTTATTATCGGATTTTTTTACAAACACCCTTTCTTTAATATACAATTGTCTATTGACTACACAATTATTATTCACTTTTAATGTAATAGTATATAAACCAACAGAGTCAAATTTATGTAGTGTGTTTGAAACATATTCTTCCTTTGATCTATCGCCAAAATTCCATTCCCATTGAAAATCATTATCCCCAACACTTTTAAATTCTATCAAATCCCCAGTAGTAAAGGATTGAGCTATAATATCAAAACCAACATCATCACAATTTTCTTGCTTGATATAATTAGCAACCAAAACCCCTATTCCAAATAAAAAAATTATTAAAAAAGAGAAATAAACTTTGCTATCGTAATGAATTTTTATAATTTTATTTTCCATAAATAGGTTTTAATAAAGTAAAAGTAAAAATTTTATGACGAAAATTATTAGTTATATAGCTATTATTATTTTTATAATTGGAGGATGCTCGAAAAAAGCATACAACACTCTACCAGATAATACCTTACATAAAACTGATGATATAGTCGTAGAAAAAAAAGCACTATTATCTGAAAGTGAACGAAATAAAATAGCCTCTATTGTGGATGTAGCTCCAAAAAAAATAGTAAATGATGAACTATATGCCTTGGTGAATGAATGGCTTAATGTACCATATTTATATGGTGGTGGTGATAAAAACGGTATTGACTGCTCAGCAATAACAAAAAAAGTTTTTAATGACGTTTATGATATTGAGTTACCCAGGACATCAGATGAGATGTTTTGGTCAAAAAATGTGAATAGATTTAAAAAGAAACGTTTTTTAAAAGAGGGAGATTTGGTATTTTTTAGAATTGATAAAGAAAAAACTATTTCGCACGTCGGTATTTATCTTCAAAACAATAAATTCTTTTCTTCTAACGTTAGTGCAGGAGTACAAATTGCCGATTTAAATAGCTCTTACTGGGCTGAACGCTATGTAGCATCGGGGAGAATCAAAGTAAAACAAATCAACATAGATTGAAAATTTGTCATACCAAAAACTGGTGGTCAAACTACGCATAGTGAAACGAAATTAAAATTCTTTCATATTTGACATGTAGTTTATACCAAATGAGTCTGAGATAATCAAAAAAAATGCAACAAAAACCAATAAACAATGATTTAAAAGAAGAGTTGAACAATCTTGATTTTGACATCAAAGCAGAAACTTTTTTTATAAATTTTTTAGACGATTATAAGATTCATTATAAATTTCAAGATTTTTTTGAAAGAGGATATGGTAAAGATATCAAAGATATCAAAACAAGCAACGGTGCCATTTCAAAAACTCATTATGCCTACTTAACTAAGTTGAGTTTTTATGATATTTTCCCAGAAATTATCTTCCATACATCTAACAGTACCGGTCACACACAAGAAATGGTTGACCATTATAAAGAGAGAAAAAAACAAGAAGCATATGCCAAAGATTTTTTTCAACCTTTAGAAAATGAATTGTTTAATTATTTATTGGATACTGAAAAACAAGAAACAGAAATTACAAGTGCGTTAGGAGATCGTGAATTTTTGATCTTACTCAACAAAATATGGGATATTGACCAAAGTTTGCCTTATGACATCATGGCCAAAGTCTTTAAATTTATTCCTTTTATTCATAAAATTTCGGGCAATATTAAAGCTATTGCTTATATGTTAGAGCATATCTTCAATGAAAAAATTACCATTACCGAGACACCTGTTTATATTAATGATACCACTGTTGTGGATAATGAACTTCGTCTTGGTGATAATTTTGCTCTAAAAGCATTGAATGTAACCTATTTAAAAAAGTATATTTTCACCATTAATAATATAAAAAATTTAAACAGCATAACCGATTATTTTGAGAATGGTAAAATAAATAAAATAATATCCCTATTTTTAAATTATACCATACCTTTCGAAAACGATTTTGAAATACTATTTACCATTGCTCCTTCAAAACAAGCATTTGTTTTAGATGATAAGCCTTATACCGGAAGGGTGAATATTTCAACAAAACTGGCATAAAAAACAATAAATGAGAAGATTCCTTAAATACATTGTTTCACCAGAAGCATTATACCCAATGTTAATAGCATTGGTAATCTGTTTTATTGCCATCGGATTTTTTTCAGCCAAAGTGAAAGGGTTTAAAGAGGTGAGAAAAAAGTTTTTATATTATGTACTTATAAATATTGTTGTGACGGCAATCTTTTTTCTTATAGTATATAATTTAAAGCAGACAACTGTAATGTTTAGATATATAGCACTACAGATTTTTTTTATAATTACTGGTAGCGTTCATGTTTATCTTTATAAGACTTTATTTAACTCACTTAAAACAAAAAAAATACATCTAGAAATTATTTTTGCCGTGATAACCTCTCTTTTTTTAACAATTGCATTGGCTCTATTAATAGCATCAAATAATGACTTTTCTTATCTCTATGACTTTTATATAACAGTATTAGCTTTCATCTTCCCAACCATCATATATATACTTTATAGCGCTTCCATATCAATACCTGCTGCAATATATGATAAATGGTATTATCCAATGTCAAAGAAATATCAAATAGCCAGTATTAATGAATTTAACAATATGATTGTATTGAATTTGTTTTTTTATAAAGATGATAAAGAATCTCACTTGACAAAATTTAAAGTAAAAGCGCCTAAAAATATGAATTTCGGCAGATTGTTCTATTTCTTTATAATTGAATATAATGAAAAGAATCCAGGTCAAACTGTAAAAATAATAGATAGAAACAAAGATCCCTATGGATGGTGTTTTTATTCAAAACCAAAATGGTATTCCAGAACAATGCGCATTGATTCTGAACTTACCGTAGAGAACAATAGTTTAAAAGATAATGATAGTATTATGTGCCAAAGAATAATTGAAGGGCAAGATAATTCTGAAGAACAAAATAATTCATAAATTATGATTGAAGATATTAAACATTTTAGGGTAAATTGGATTGACGGAATGAAAATTTCTAAAGATCATTTTAATGATTTGCAAAATTATGCTCAGGAAATTGTAAAAGACACCACCAGCATTTTTCTAAAAAAAGATACGTATGGACTATTACCTTCTCATCTATCACAAAGCCATGAATATAGCGTAAATATAGATGTACATAAGAATATAAATATTTCAATACAGCGATTGCGAGGAATAGCTCCAAATGGTGCAAGGATTGAAATAAATTCTAAAACATTAAATATTGAACAAAATTTACCTTTTCAGGATATAGTTGATGAAAAAATTGAAGAGGGTTATATTATGATTACGTTAAACCCCAATCAAAACACTGCATTTGGCGAGCAAAATTTAGAAGAAGTCCCGCCCAGATCTCCCTACTTAAATAATTCCTTTTTATTTTCTTTTGTTGCTGTAAAAAACATAACAACTTCAGGTATAGCTCCGTTTCAATTGCCTATTGCCAAAATTCAGAAAGAGAATGATTTATGGGAAGTCAATGACAATTATATAGCACCATGTTTGACTATTTCAGCTGACCCAAGACTAATTGATTTTTATATTTATGCAGATACTTTCCTAAAAAAAATAGAACGTAGTTCTGTTAAAATAGTACAAAAAATAATTACTGAAGAGCATTCCAATCCCATTGCTGATATCATCCATATACTATGTACACAACTACTTAATTTTTTAGGAGTCCACATAGTGCAATTGATTTCTGAAAAACACCAAAATGCTCCTAAAATAGTTATAGAAATTATTGTAAGTATGGCACGTGTTATGAAAAATCACATAGATGGTTCATCGCCTGAAAATAAGGAAATATTACTTATATATTTTGGAGAATGGACTGACCTTACCGGTGGTGACTATGAAAATTTATTTACAAAAACCATCAACTTAGAATATCAACATTATGATATTAATCTTTCCTTAGAAATAGTCAATCAATTTATGTTAACTATAGATAAATTATTTGCTATTTTAACCGAAGTCGATTATATAGGTAAGAAGAAAGACTCTGGTATTTTTGTGAATGAAAATATAGTAAAGGGTAAAGATAACCCACCAACATTTTTGACCGATTAAAACAAGACTATGGAAATTTTAAATAAAAAAGAACGACGTAATTCTTTTCTTTTATTCTTACTAATGCTAATTATTTCGATAGGAACACTAATGCTGGGTCTATTCTTTAATAATAAACTGCCTTGGAAAGAAAACGCTATTTTGCGAAAAGATAATAAACAAATACGGTATGAATTGAACTATCAAGTTCGTTTTTCTGAAGAGCTAAAAAAACTAAATGTTGCAATAGATTCATTGGATAAGGCGGCGGATGGCTATTTTTTTATTGAAAAATCTATTAATTCTGATTTAGTAGAACTGAGAAAACGAATACCCAAAGATTCATTAAAAAATCATAAATTATATGATGATATGGTTTTAAATTACAAGAGGCTATTAGATGCCAAAAGTATTGTTAAGAAAGTAGAAAATTCTAAGGAGCAAATAACCAAATTGAATGAGACGATTCAAGATTATGAAAAAGATATTGAAGAACTTGAAAGGGCTTTAGAACTTTGTAAACGTTTGAACAGAAATTAAAAATCACTGCTAAATGCTTAATGATATCGAGAAAGTAATACATATTGCAAAGCAAATTGCAAAAGAACACCATAATGCCAATTTTTCTCCGGCACATCTCATTAAAGCATTGTTACATAAAGATTTTGGCTTACTTAGATACCTACATAATTTAGATGTTGATGTTTATTATATAGATGAATGGGCTGAAGTGCATGTAGAAAATTATCCGAAATCTTCTAAAAATACCATCACTATTGATGCTGATGATGATGTAACTGCAATATTGGATGAAGCCATAAGCATATCGGATAAATTGGAAGGAGAATATGTAGATTTATTGTCAGTTTTTATAGCGGCTATAACACCGGGAGTAGGTTTTTCTTATGATCAATTAAAAACCCTGCCCATTACACATATTACGCTTTTAGAACAAACAGCAAGTCCGGCGAATTTAGCTGCTGATAGTAATATTTTGCCTCCTGCACAATATAAAAAAAATGGTGATATATTATCTAGCTATTGCATAAATAAAATAGATCAGGTCAAAGAAGACCTATTTAAGAACATATTTAATAGAGATAAAGAGTTAAAATTAATGGCCGAGATTTTAAGTAGGAAATCAAAGCCACATGTTATTCTTAGTGGAGAGTCAGGTGTAGGAAAAACAGCATTGATTAATAAGTTTATACATTTAGTTTATAATAAAAAACTACTTAACCAGCTTGGGTTAGTTAATTTTTATGAGCTTAATATACCCTCTCTGTTTGCAGGTGCTTCTTACAAAGGAGAAGTTGAAGATAGGCTTCAGGCAATTTTTTCGGCATTAAAGGCATTTGAAAAACCAATTTTTTTTATTGATGATATTCATATTCTTTTTGACAGTAATACGGCAAGTACAAATACTGCAAATCTTATAAAAGACGAGCTTACTAAAGGAGATATTACTTTTATAGGGACAACAAGTATTGATGAATACCGAAAAAACATAGCTTCTGATAATACTATTGAACGTAGATTTCAACCAGTAGTTTTGGATGAGCCCGTTTTTGATCTATGCTTTAGAATTGTTAAAAATGTAGCTATTGAATATGAAAAGCATCATCAATTAGATATCAATGACACTACTATTAAGGAGTCTATTCGCTTAGCAAAACGTTATTTAAAAGAGAGGAGTTTACCTGATTCTGCCATTGACCTTTTAGACAGAACTATGGCAGCGTTAACTATCTCAAACCAATCATTAAAAAGTGATTTAGAAGTATTTAAAAATAGGTTTGTCGAAATTGAAAAAGGGTCTAACAGCGAAGATAATCTGATAAAAGAATTGGATTGGTTATATGCCGATATTAAAAATACCCTAAGCCTCCTTGTATTAGAGAAGGTTGAGCAAACTGGCTTAGCAGCGGGTACTAATAGCGAAGAAAAAAAGGCACATATCTCAGCCTTTTTAAGTAGTTTAGAGACGATTAGTGAAGAAAGTAAAAATGAGCTTACTCAAGATGATATAGCTACCATGGTATCTGTAATTACAGGTATTCCAGCAGGTAAAGTAAAAGTTGAAGAGAGGGATAGGTTATTACAAATTGAAGGGACATTAAGAAAACGAGTTATAGGGCAAGATCTGGCTATTAAATCGGTCTCTGACGCAATTGTGGAATCCAGATCCGGTTTATCGAAAGCGGGACAACCTATTGGGTCGTTCTTTTTTTCAGGCCCTACAGGTACCGGGAAAACTGAGCTTGCAAAAGCTTTGGCTGAATTCTTATTCGGGGATGAAACGGCTATTATTCGCTTTGATATGTCTGAATTTAAAGAAGAACATTCTGCGGCACTATTATACGGTGCTCCTCCAGGGTATGTGGGTTATGAAAAAGGTGGGGTTTTAGTTAATAAAATACGTCAAAAACCTTACGCAATTGTGCTCTTTGATGAAATAGAAAAAGCACACCAATCTGTGTTTGATGTTTTTCTTCAGATACTAGACGAAGGAAAAATACATGACAGGCTTGGTAAAGAAGGTGATTTTTCTAATGCCGTAATTCTCTTTACTTCTAATATCGGATCAGAATATATCATTTCCTCTTCCGAAAAAAATATACTCCCGTCAACAAATGATTTATTGGATATTATGTCTAATTATTTTAGACCTGAGTTTTTAGGAAGGCTAACCGAAATTGTACCGTTCTTGCCAATTACGGAAAAATATGTCCCAGAAATCTTTGATTTGCATTTGAAAAAAGAATTATTAAACCTTACAAAGAAATTAGGATTTAACTTGGTATTAACTGACGGGGTAAAAGAGCATTTGGCTCTCAAAGGTTTCTCACCTAAATATGGTGTACGTCCTCTAAAATCAATAATACGGAGTGAATTAAAAAGGCCGCTGGCCAAAATGATTGTATCTAATAAAGTACCGACATCGAAAACGATTAAAGTCACCTTGAAAAATAATAACTTAGTATTTAAATAATACTTAAAAATAGATGCCATGAATAAAAGTTATTACAAAATACCTTTTAATTTCAAAAGTTTTTTTGAGCAAAAAGATTTAAAAAAAATTAGCTTACAAGAATCCATTTCTCAATATATAGGTATTATTATTACAACTGCATTTAAAGAATATAAACATGATCATAATTTTGGGAGTGAAATTTGGGAGACTGATTTTGATTTACTTACAAATGTGAACAGATTAAAAGAGCAAATTAAAACTTCACTTTCTACAAAAATTAAAACATTGGAAAAACGACTAAGTAATATCAATGTCAAAATACTTTTAAGCGAAGGCGTCGTTCCGAACACAACAAAAACTAGATTAAAAAAACAATTGAAAATAGAAGTCACAGGCATCATAAAAAAAACAAATGAACCCTATTATTTTACAGGAATGTATTATATAGCTCCACTATCATATTCTGATCGCTAAAAGATCTTTATATAAAACTTCTATATGTACTAATGTTGTTTCATCTATTGGCGCGTAATTAATAATTGAATCATTGACCGGCAAAACTATCTGAATATTTTAGTTCTGTTTTTATACTATCAGGATAACGAAAAATTTAAATGGAATTTAATTCTTTTCTATCACATATTTCTAAACTTAAAGAACTGCCTTTGGGCGGAGAGTCTTCGCAATTTAAAATGGCTCCGGAAATAAGAATAAAGTATTCTTTAAAAAGCATTGAAGTCAAGAAACCCAAAGAATCAGCTGTTTTGGCATTATTCTATCCTGATAAGTACCATAATACCACGGTTTTACTTATGCTTAGGGCAAGTTATAATGGTGTTCATTCTGCGCAAATCAGTTTTCCTGGAGGTAAGAAAGAAAAGAATGATGTCAATCTGCAGCATACTGCATTGCGCGAAACCGAAGAAGAAATTGGCATTTTAAAAAGTGATATTAAAATTATCAGGGAATTGACCAAAACATATATCCCTCCAAGTAATTTCTGGGTAACCCCATTTATAGGGGTATTGGATAGTATACCAACTTTTAAGACAAACAGCGAAGTCGAAAAATTAATTGAAATTAAGTTGGCTGACCTTTTGAATGATAATTCGATAAGCTCAAAAAATTTAACAACCTCATACATGCGAAATATTGACGTTCCATGCTTTAAATTCTACAATTATGTTATTTGGGGAGCTACCGCTATGATGTTGAGTGAAATTAAAGACTTATTAAAATTAGTATAATTGCGATCTTTTTGTAAGTTTGTTTTACCTAACCTACTAACCTTTTATGAGATTATATAAACAAGATCCTTTTGGTAACGCATTGTTTATCAAAAAATTTTTGATACGAACATTAGCATTGATTACACACCAGCGCTATCAAAGTTTTAACAAATTGCAGATTGAAGGTTCTGAAATTATCAGGGACCTACCTGAAACGGGTGTCTTATTTGTATCAAATCATCAAACTTATTTTGCAGATGTAGTGGCCATGGTGCATGTCTTTAATGCGGCCTTAAAAGGAAGAGTTGATTCTATAAAAAATATTGGGTATTTGTGGCAGCCTAAATTGAATATTTACTATGTTGCGGCAGCTGAAACTATGAGATCGGGGTTATTGCCAAAGATACTTGCCTATGTAGGTGCTGTCTCCATTGAACGTACATGGAGAAGTAAAGGCCAGGAAGTTAACCGGCAGGTAAAAATGTCGGATATTAGTAATATAGGGAAAGCATTAGATGATGGCTGGGTTATTACATTTCCACAAGGTACTACTACCCCTTTTAAGCCAATAAGAAGGGGAACAGCCCATATTATAAAAAAAAATAAACCCATTGTCATTCCCATTGTAATAGATGGATTTAGAAGAGCATATGATAAAAAAGGCCTAAACTTAAAAAAAAGGGGTGTACTGCAGTCAATGGTTATTAAAGAACCCCTGGAAATAGATTATGAGAATGATTCAATTGATAAAATTGTTGAGCAATTACAGTTTGCTATTGAACAACATCCTTCACTGTTAAAAGTTGTACCCGTTGAAGAGTATGTGAAAGAAGAGGCTGAGCTTAACAAACAACGAAAATGGTAATGAAAATAAGACCAAAGAAATTCTATTCAATTATTCTTCGGCCTATACAGTAGAATTCGTCTATCTGACCAATTAATTTTTATCCCAACCTATTTTTATCCCAACCACGCTTTCATCATCCAGACAGTTTTTTCTTGCTCAGCAATAAAATCGCTCATCAAAGAGTTCGTACCCTCATCTTCGGCCTCGGCAGATTTATTCAATATCTTACGTTCAATTGAAATTAATTTATCTAATGAATTTACAACCAATTGAACAGCTTCAATATCTTTAGAAATGTTCTTACCAACCGGAACAGAGGCAATCTCCTGGTAGTCTGCAAAAGTGTGCAAAGGATCCCCTTCAAGCGTTAAAATGCGTTCTGCAACCATATCTATTTTTTCTTGTGCATCGGTATACAACTCTTCAAACTTTATATGCAATTCAAAAAATGATTTTCCTTTTATATTCCAATGCAATCCTCTTAAATTTTGGTAATAAAATTGAAAATTCGCTAATAATTCGTTTAAATCAACTGCCAATTCATTGATTTTATCCTTTTCTAAACCTACGATCATTGTATTCATAATTTATTGATTTTAAATTCTTTACAAATATATTTTTATTTTTGTTGTAAATACTATAAATATCATTGATAGTTTTTATATTTTTATCATCAAAACTTATACTAAATGACAATAACACAATTAAAATACGTGCTGGCAGTCGCTGAATATCAAAATTTTACAACGGCTTCAAATGAGTGTTTTGTAACCCAACCTACACTTAGCATGCAAATTCAAAAGCTTGAGGATGAACTGAACATTGTTATATTTAATCGTAAAAAAAAGCCTATTCAACTGACCCCAATTGGTGAAAAAATTGTGGAGCAAGCGAAAGTAATTGTTGATGAGAGTAATCGGATCCATGATATAGTAGATCAACAAAAAGGGTTTATCGGGGGTGATTTTAAATTGGGTATTATCCCGACAGTAATACCAACCTTGCTGCCTTTATTTCTAAAAGCATTTGTAAAAAAATATCCTAAGGTAAACTTATTGATTGATGAATTAACTACTGATGATATTATCAAAAAACTTTCTGAAGGGCATTTAGATGCCGGTATTGTTGCCACACCTTTAGAAAATGAAGCTATAAAAGAACGTGTACTGTATTATGAGCCCTTTGTAGGGTTTGTAAATGAAACGCATAGATTGTTTACTGAAAAACAACTATCGGTTGATAATTTGGAAATTGATGATATTTTACTCTTGGAAGATGGACATTGTTTTAAGGACAGTATCCTGAATATTTGTGGTACTTTAAAAAAAGATTCTCCGAATCATTTTAAGTTAGAAAGCGGAAGTTTTAATACCTTGATAAAACTATCTAAAGAAGGTTTGGGAATGACCCTCTTACCCTATTTGCACACCTTAGATTTAAAGGATATGGATAAAAAGTATTTGAGAGAGTTTAATAGCCCGACTCCTTCAAGAGAAATAAGTGTAATTTATCACAAATCACAACTTAAAATTCAGTTGATCGAGGCTTTGAAAACGACTATTGATGGTATCATTAAAGGAGTAATTTCGTTTAGCGATGTAAAAATTATCAGTCCTTTACAAAAATAAAAAAGGAGCTATAAAAGCTCCTATCTCAATTTATTTTACGATTGCTAAAGACACATACAACTCCGGTCTGTTGGCTGTAAAATTATGTAACCATATTTTTAATTCTTCAATTTCGTATGGTAACAATCTTTTAATAGCTTTTTTTAGTTCTATGCAAAATAATTCGGCATTAAAACTAACTTTTTTCAGAACGGTTTTGGTGTACTCAAATATTGCTCTTGCCATTCTTAAATGTGTGGGTTTAATCTACAATTGCTTTTTAGAACGTGAAAGATACAAAAATATTACAACAAAAAATGTTAAAATTTTTACTATTAATTACAACACGTTCTAAATCAAAAAATTATAATTTTTCAATTTTTGATAGTAAGGCATTTGCCTTCTTTTCAAGTTCGGCACTTATTGCATTAAAATGCTTTTTTTTGTTGTCAATATTCTTCGTATTCACTTTTTCAATAAGCACATCAAAGGTTGCAATTGTTTCGTCTATTATTTTTTCGGCTTTATCTGCTTTTTTAGCATCTTCCTGTAACATTTGCCACATATAACATTCTTCAATAATATCTGATAAAACGTAATTAATATCTTTCTTTAAATTTTTTACACTTGCCATAGATCTTATTTTAATTTTTATGCAAAAATAAGATAAATAAGTGATATAATTCCTCCAAAATCCAGTTAAAAATTGTTGAGTGCATTTTGATATGCCTCTACAAATTTCCCTACATGATAGCCATCTACCAGAGCGTGATTAACGGCAATTGCCACTGGCATCATTAATTTAGCATCCTTTTCAATATACTTGCCGAAAGCCAATTTGGGAACGGATTCTTTTTTGACTCCAAATAAGGGCTCTTTATGGCCCGAAAACTTAAACCAGGTCATCGCAGAGCAATAAATACAATCATCTGTGTCTTGTTTAGGAAATAAATTAGTAGTTGTCAATATCCTTCTTTTTTCAGTTTCAAAATTTTTATAAAACTGGTTGAGATCTTCATTATAATGAATAAATGAAAAACCAAAGGTTTTATCTTCTCTTAATATGGTTGGAGACGCATGAATTATATCATGTACTATTACTTTGTCTCCATGAATGCGGTATCTAAAATTTTCTACGCTATTAATAGCTTTCATACATGCATGCAAATACACGGCAAAAAAAGACAGCTGTTGTTTTTTTGCATACTTAAATGCACTAGTCACCTCAACATCTATTGTAACAGCAAAATAGGGGTCATCAAATTGGTTAAAAAAATAAAATTGTTCTTTTCTATTCCAATTCTCTATATCTAACTCACGCATTTTCTATAAAAATTGAAGGATATCATTCAGTTTGTCTACCGTTTTAAAGTCATTGCTATTACCATTAGGTTCAACTAACTCATGTGCCCAGGTAGTATGATAAGGTATATGTATGGCCTTTGCTCCTATTTCTAATAAGGGTAATACGTCTGACTTTAATGAATTGCCTACCATCAAAAATTCTGAAGGCATGATGTCTAAATGTGATAATAGCTTCCGGTAATTTTCAGGCTTCTTGTCACTTAATATTTCAATATGATGGAAATATTTTATCAATCCTGATTTTTCTAATTTCCGCTCTTGATCCAGGAGGTCACCTTTAGTAGCCAAGATCAATCTATACGTAGGTTTTAATGCTATTAAGGTTTGTTCAACACCTTCAAGTAATTCCAAAGGTTTCTGTAACATTTCTTTACCAATGCCAATAATCTGTTGAATAACTTCGGGCTTAACTTTATGATTGGATACTTGCAAAGCAGATTCTATCATGGATAGTACAAAACTTTTAATACCATAGCCATACAAATGAAGGTTATTCATTTCTGTCTTAAAGAGCTCCTGGTCAAGTTTGTTCTCCGTTTCATATTTGGTCAGTAATTTTGCAAATTTACCTTCAGCTTCCCTATAGTACGTTTCATTTAACCACAAGGTATCATCGGCATCAAAAGCTATCACTTTTATATTTTTATAATTCGTCATTTAATATAAATTTCCAGTAGTTTCGATGGGTTTTCAGAAGATATACTAAACGTTTTTAATACCGCAGGTATTAAAATGGTTTCTCCTTTATCTAGTCTTTCCACCCGATCCTCACCATAATGAAATGCAACATTGCCGTCAACGCACATATAAATTACAAAAGAATCTTTTTCAGAATGGTCAATTTTAACTTTTCCTTTTACAGGGATAAAATTAGTTGTAAAATATTGACAATCAATTATATTAGATGTTCTATTTAACTTATTTCTATAAGTCGTTTTATAACTTCTTTGGGCCTTATAATCAATTGCAGTGAGTGCATCAGTAGTATGTAATTCTCTATGATTGCCTCTATTATCTTTTCGATCCCAGTCATAAATTCTATATGTAATATCACTAGTCTGCTGAATTTCTGCCAATAGTACCCCCGCACCAATGGCATGAACCCTACCTGTTGGAATAAAATATACATCCCCTTCTTTAACAAGGTCAACATTTAAAATTTCAAGTAATGACCTATTATGCAAGTGTTCCAGGTATTGATTAGTGCTGGTATCTTTTTTAAAACCGACTATTAAATTACTTCCTTTATCGGCTTGTACAACGTACCACATCTCTGTTTTTCCAAATGAATTATGCCGCTCTTTTGCCAACATATCATCAGGATGCAATTGAATACTTAGTGCTTCCTTAGCGTCTATGAACTTTATTAATAATGGGAATTTATAAGAAAATTCTTTAAATACTTTATTTCCAACAAAATCATTTCTATAAATAACTATAAGGTCCTCTAAAGACTGCCCTTTCAATTCGCCATTCGTTACAATAGATACATTTCCGCTAACACCAGATATTTCCCAACTTTCACCAATGTTTTTCCTTTCGGACTTTTTACGAAGTAATTCCGCTAACTTTTCACCTCCCCAAATTTTTTCATGTAAAATGGGCTCAAATTTTATAGGGTAATTTATCTTCATTCTGCTATTCCTTTTAAGATTGATAAAGCCTCAGTGATATGCTTTTCCGCACTAAACTGGCTATCAAAAATATGCACTATAATTCCGTTTTTATTGACAACATAGGTCACACGACCAGGCAATAAACCCAAAAGATTATTTGGAACACCAAATAATTTTCTCACTTTCTTTTTTGTATCTGCTAACAAGGTAAATGGTAAATTATACTTTTCTGCAAATTTTTTATGTGAAACCACATCGTCAGAACTAATCCCAATAACTTCAACATTCAGGTCCGTAAAGGTTTCGAATTCATCCCGAAAAGAACAAGCTTCTTTAGTACAGCCCGGGGTATCATCTTTGGGATAAAAGTAAATAACCATAGGCTTTTTACCCCTATATTTAGTAACATCAAATTCTTTATTGTTTTGATCTTTTAAGGTAAATTGTGGTATTGTATCTCCTATTTCCAATTTGTTTGATTGCCCTGTACTATAATTGATCGCTAAAATTATAAAAATTGTCAATACCAGAACCGGAAATAATTTTTTTCTCATATACAAATATCATCATTTTAATATTGATACTAAAATTTGTCTTAATTTTGATATCCAATAATTATGAACCTATGAAGAATTTTATAGAAAACTTACCAAAGGCTGAATTGCATTTACATATCGAAGGCACTTTTGAGCCTGAATTGATGTTCAAAATTGCTCAACGTAATGATATCAGTATTAAATACAATTCTGTAGAAGAAATCAGAGATGCTTATCAATTCGATTGCCTGCAAGACTTTTTAGATATCTATTATCAAGGTGCCGGAGTGTTGATTACTGAAAAAGATTTTTACGATCTAACTTATAGCTATTTGCAAAAATGTGCAACTCAAAATGTAAGGCATACCGAGATCATGTTCGATCCACAGACCCATACTGAACGTGGCGTGCCATTTGAAACAGTTATTAGCGGAATTAATAATGCCTGTAGAGATGCAAAGGAGAAATTAGGTGTTTCATCATTACTAATTATGAGTTACTTACGCCACTTATCAGAAGAAGATGCTTTTATAACCCTTAACCAATCGCTGCCTTATAAACATCTGATCACAGCGGTGGGATTAGATTCTTCTGAAAAAGGAAATCCACCTTCCAAATTTAAAAATGTATTTGAAGCCTCTGTTAAAGAAGGATATATACCTTTGGCACATGCGGGTGAAGAAGGACCGGCTGAATATGTCTGGGAAGCCTTGGACATTTTGAAAATTCATAGGATAGATCACGGTAATAACTGCTTGCAGGATGATAATTTGGTAAATGAAATAGTGAAACGTGATATGGCTTTGACGGTATGTCCACTTTCTAATACGGCATTACAAGTTGTCAGCGATTTGAAAGAACATCCCTTAAAGAAGATGATGGACTTAGGCTTAAAAGTTACCGTTAATTCTGATGATCCTGCTTATTTTGGCGGACAAGTAAATCAAAATTATATTGAAATACAAGAAGCCTTAAAGCTGAGCAAACAAAACCTATATGAATTGGCTAAAAATTCTTTTCAATATTCATTATTAGATGGAATTGCCAAACAACACTATTTAGATGAATTAGATGCCTATTATAGGGAAATTAATTCATAAATAGCCGCATATTGAAAGTGGTTTTAAGAGGGGTTAGCAGATCCATATGATTAATGATTTAAAAAAGTATTTAATAGAACAACATAAAATTTCCAATCATGAAAAATTTAGTATGCATTCTCTCTGTATTACTTGTATTCCAGAGTTGCACTAATACTCAAGAAAACAAAAACAGTAAATCTCCAAAAACTAGTTATTCAGATAATTCCAATCGTGATGATAGATTAAGCGGCGGTGTAAAAATGATCCCCATACAAACATCAAATGGTGAATTTACCGTCTGGACCAAACGAGTGGGTAATAATCCAACAATGAAAGTATTATTGCTTCATGGAGGCCCTGGGGCTACACATGAATATTTTGAATGCTTTGATTCATACTTACCCAATGTTGAAATTGAATATTATTATTATGACCAATTAGAATCAGCATACAGTGATCAACCTTCAGATAGTAGCTTGTGGAACATAGACCGATTTGTCGATGAAGTAGAGCAAGTTCGTAAAGCTTTAAAATTAGATAATAGTAACTTCTATCTTCTCGGGCATTCATGGGGTGGTATTTTAGGTATAGAATACGCACTAAAATATCCTGATAATTTAAAAGGCCTAATAATATCTAATATGATGTCTTCTATACCTGATTATGTAAAATATGCCAATGATGTTTTAGGGCCGGAACTTGATCCGAAAGTATTAGCTGAAATAAGAACATTAGAAGCGGCTCAAGATTATACAAATGCAAGATATAGTGAGCTGGTTTTCACTCACTATTACCCAAAACATGTTCTCCGAATGCCTTTAGACAAATGGCCAGATCCGGTTAACAGGGCATTTGCCAAAATTAATAATAAAATGTATGTTACTATGCAAGGCCCCAGTGAATTTGGAGTTGTTGGCGATGCAAAATTGAAGAATTGGGATAGAAGTAACGATTTATCTAAAATTACCATTCCAACACTAACTATTGGTGGGGCATATGATACTATGGATCCAAAACATATGGAATGGATGGCCGGTGAACTTCAAAAGGGTAGCTATTTACATTGCCCTACCGGAAGCCATTTATCTATGTATGATGATCAAGAAACCTATTTCAATGGTTTGATCCAATTCATAAAGGATGTAGATCAAGGGAAAATGAAATAATAATAAACCTCAATAATGCATAAACGTATTGGCGGTCTTAGAGTTCAACTATATTAATACATAAAACAATGTCCGCCGTACCTAAAATTAGTGAGTGAAAATTGCTTTTGCTGTTATGCCAAATCCCGGTGTACAATTGGAAATGATCTAGAAATGATTTTTGGAATACATAAGTAAATAGAAAAGAATAATAATAGACTTCTTAAGGTATAAATTTTTAAACGACTAATTAATAAAACGAGTATGAATAAATCCTTACTTTTTATACCTGACATATCCGGATTTACTGAATTTGTTCAAACTACCGAAGTAGCACATAGTCAACACGTAATCTCTGAGTTACTCGAAGTATTAATTGACGCTAATACACAAGATTTACAACTTGCCGAGGTTGAAGGTGATGCCCTTTTTTTCTATAAAGAAGAAGAGGTTCCGTCACTTGAAAAATTATTAGCGCAAGTGGAGACTATGTATAGCGCATTTTATGGGCATTTGAAATTATTAGAAAAAAACAGGATTTGTCCTTGTCATGCCTGTTCTTCGGCACACAACTTGCAACTTAAGATCATTGTACACAACGCTGAATTACAATTCATTACAGTTAAAAATAAGAGAAAACCTTTTGGCACGCAAGTAATAGAAGCGCATCGATTGATGAAGAATTCAATAAATAGTGACAACTATGTGCTACTGAGCAAAGAATTAACTGATTATATTGAGTTACCAAAAAATTATCAAAGCAGGTTATTTAACTTTAAAGAGGGTGAAAATGAATATGATGGAAAAAAATTACACTACCTATTCTCTATAATAGAAAAACAAGAGCTAAAACTCAAACCCTTTTCTCAAGCAAAAAAAATCAAATTCAAAACGACTCCTTCTGTTTATTTTGAGAAGACTTTCCCAGTATCGGCTCCGCACCTTTTAGAATATATTACAAATTATGCCTATCGTCATCATTGGGTGCAAGGCGTTGACAAATTTGAATTCAATGAAAAAGAAGTAACCAGAATTGGTTCAGAACATGTTTGTGTGATCAATAACAAACACCTTAACTTCATTACAGTAACTAAAAAGGGAAAGCCAGGCCAGGTAGTATATGGAGAACTGACTACAAGTCCACCTTTTGTAGATGAACTATATCAATTTTATATACTAAACCCTATATCTCAAAATTCTTGTAAGCTTGAAGTTGAAATATATTGGAAAGCAACATCACTGATCAAAAAATTAATACTTTTCGTAGTGGCTAAAAATATATTCCGAAAAAATACACGAAGAGCCTTGGTAGATTTACTTCAATTTGTTGAAAAAGAACATTTTAAAAAAAGTAAGTAAGCTGAAACATTTAATAAATTGTCGCTATAAAATTGAAAATTCATAAGACCTCATCCCTATTAAGGATTCATCACTTCTTTCTAATAGTTGCCAAAATTTCAGAGGATATTTCTTCGATCGGTTTATCGGTTACATCGATGAGAGTCCATTTCGGATGCATTCTATAAATTCTACTTGCATAATTTAATTCTTTTCGAACATGTGAGCGGTTCGAATAATCACCTGTTAAACCGCCTAAATGTTTATCTCTAACCTGTCTTAATTCCGATAAGCGACTAGCAATAGTTGTCAGACAAAAAATACGCTCTGGTGGCAATTCAAAAACAATGTCTGGAAAAGGAACATCTAAAATTATAGGTATATTAGCAACACGCCATCCTTTATGAGACATATAAACACTTATAGGTGTTTTAAAAGTCCTGGAAACACCCAATAATACGATGTCTGCTTTGTCGAGTTCTTCGACACGTTGCCCATCGTCATGGCGAAGCGTGAATTCAACGGCTTCAATTCGTTGGAAATATGCCTTGTTCAAGGTACGGTATATCCCGGGGTTTTCTGATGGAGAATTCTCAAAATGATGTGATAAATGTGCCAACAAAGGCCCCATCATATCGACTGTACGAAGCTCATGCAAGCGGCCTTGTTCCAACATCAGATGTCGTAATTTCTTTGAAACCAAGGTATGCATGATCATCCCTTTAATCTGGTAGGCCTCATTAATTACATCAAGTATTTGATTTTCGGCACGGACATCGGGACGTACATAGGTTTTCACTTCAATAGATTCGAACTGAACTAGTGCCGCCTTTAAGGCTTGTTGTGCCGTTCCACCGGTTCCATCTGATACTATAAAAATGTGTTGTATCATAGCATAAATGTATAGAAATCAATTCCGAAATTTTTACTCCCCTTTATAACTTACAAAATTTCGGGGTGTTTCATATAAGGTAACTGAAAGCTCATGCGCATTGTCAATTTTTGGACGAATTTTATTCCAAATGACCACCACTATATTTTCAGAAGTAGGGTTTAATCCTGTTGTGTCATTAAACTCGGGTACTTCTTCATTCAGGTTCTTATGATCAAAAGCATCTTCGATCTCTGTACGGATTAAGTCTTTTAACACCTTCATATCCATTACAAAACCTGTCAATGGGTCAATTTCACCGGTCACAGATACTACCAAATCATAGTTATGGCCATGGTAAAGCGGATTACTACATTTACCAAATACAGTACGGTTCTTTTCATCTGACCATTCAGGCTTAAACAATCTATGAGCAGCATTAAAATGTGCTTTTCTATTTACGGTTACTCTTGCCATTATGCTTCTATCAATCGTTGGTAATACTCTTTAAAAATAATTTTAAACCACTCTGTATATATTTCCGGATAGGCTTCCATTTCTACTTTTATATCCTCTAAGGTCATCCATTTGAAACTATCAACCTCTTTCAAATTAATAGCTGGATCCTCATTATAAGCTCCTACCATTACATGATCTAACTCATGTTCTGTAAGTCCGTTATCAAAAGGAGCCTTATAGATAAATGAAAAGACTTCTTTTAATTCTGTAACAAAACCCATTTCTTCTTGCAAACGCCTCTTACCGGCTTCTATATTACTTTCACCAACACGCTGATGACTACAACAGGTATTGGTCCATAACATTGGTGAATGATACTTAGAAGCGGCCCGCTGTTGTAACAATAACTCTCCCTTCTCATTCAATATAAAAACTGAAAATGCTCTATGCAATACAGCTTTTTCATGAGCCTCCAGTTTAGGCATGGTGCCTATTTGCTCATCATTTTCATTTACTAATATGACCCTTTCTTCTATCATAAGTTTTAATCGGTGCAATTTACGAATAAATATTTCGTGCCAATTTTAAAACTAGTTAAATATATGCGTTGGAATTTTCTTTATTTTTATAGTTGTCTCATTCTTAGTTACATGATTCCATGCAACATAAACATTGTCATTTACAAGTTCTAACTGCGGAAATCCACTTGCTCTTGCTGCCAACAGTGTTGTTATAACTATAGGTTCTTTTGTCGTACCATCTTTACTTACTTTACGAATCTTGATCTCAGCTTCTTTTTCTGTTGACTCCATCCAACTCACCAGTACGTTTTGTTCATCCAATAAAACCAAGTCAACCCTACCTATAGGTTTACCATTGTCAATTTGAATAGGAGCATCAAAATTTGCACCACTATCACCAGAAAAAGAAATAGTCACTTTCGGAATAGTATCAGCTGCAGTAAACCAGGTAACAGCTAATGTGTTCTTATAAACAACTGCTTTCGGGCCGTTGACCGGACAACCATTAATAACCCAATGATCATTATATATAGGTTTTGGTATCGTCCAACTTCCATCAAGCAATCGTGAAATGTAAATATCTCGCACCTCATCATCAGTTCTGTCCCTGTACACAATAACAGGCCCTTTAGGTGTTATTGCAGCACTGGTTTGACAACAATCACATGTTTTATGATCTACAAGGGTTTCATCTGTAATTATCCCTTTTGATGACACTATTGCGGTTCTTATAGTCATAGCACCGGTACTACCATGATCATCATTATGACCTCCTCCACCGGTATTCCTTCCATCAAGCCATGTTGCAAAAAAAGAATCTTCTTTATAGGGTAATAGCGTTACAAAACCATGTTCAGTTTTTGTACTATCGGTATGTATGACAAAATCCTTATTCCAATCTTGGCCGTTATTGTTAGATAGTTTTAAATGAACATCATAGGCAAATGTTGCAGAGTCAGATTTCTGCAAAAAATGAGCTAGTAGATTTCCATTATTTTCAGCAATAGCCGGAAAATCTGCCCAGTTTACAAACCAATCATCTCCTCTGGCAATTTCACTTGGCTGTGTCCATTTTTCAGCATTTAATGCCGAAAATTGTAGTGTATGTACCGAATCGTTTATCTTTTGTGTCCATGACATCCATAATTTATCCCCCTTTGCGAATAAAAACGGTTGCGCACTACCCACCGATGCCGGTGATTCTATATAATCTACAATTTTAACTGAATTTGTGTTTTTTTCTTTCCTGCAGGATGCCAACATAAAGATAAGCACCGGTAACAATTTTACTAAAAACCTTATCATTGTACTGCTCTTAATTGATTTAATAATTCTTCTGACGCCCAATCGGTTGCACCATCAATCCGCTTCACTTTCTTCCCTTTAGTATTATAAATAAATGTAGCCGGCAGGGCATGAATATTTAATTTGTCAAGCGTCCCTTTAAATTGAATAAAATGAAAAGGATAGTTAGTTTTCTTTTTGAATTGATGTATTGTTTCGAGATTATCGGTTGTTGCGAATAAGAACACATAGTTTTCATTCTCTAAAGCCTCTTGTGCTCTGGCCATTGATGGCATTTCCTTCAAACAAGGTGTACACCATGTTGCCCAAAAATTTAACAAGATTCTCCTACCTTGAAGTTCTTTTAAATTTATCGCATTTCCTTCTAAATCAACATATAAAGACTCTGTATTTATAGTATTTATTTTATCTTTATTTTGTACTTTAGCACAATTCAATAAGGCAATACAACATATATAAATGAATAAATACTTTAAATTCATCAGGCAAATTTTATTATGTCTCGAAAGTACGAAGTTTTCTTTGAATACATTTATCTTTACGGTTCTAAATTAGCAAGTATTCTTAACCATGAAGTTTTTAAATATCTTTATAGTAATCTTAATATTAATTGTCAATTCGAGTTGTAAAAATGATACCGCTCAAAAGGTAATAGAAAAAAAGGGTGTCCAACAAAAGAAAACCGAAACTGTACCCAAAAAGAAAGTTGAAAAAATTATAAAAGCTCCAGATTCTATCACCAGTAAGAATGCTATTGATTTTTTAATTGCCTATGGCGAAAAATACAAGGCCAATAAAGTACTATTTAAGACACGCTTAGGGAATATAACGATCCAGCTATATGACGATACGCCTTTGCATAGGGCTAATTTTATTTTCTTGACCGAAGTAGGCTACTTTAACACTACCTCTTTTCATAGGGTAGTTCCTAATTTTATAGTACAAGGCGGAAATTCTGAAAATCCTCAAACCTTAAGAATACGTAACAAATATCAGAATTATACAATTCCCCAGGAATTCAGAAAGCACAGAAAACATAAATATGGTGCCCTGGCTGCAGCTCGAGATTGGGAAAATAATATAAGTAAAAAGTCAACTCCCTTTGAGTTCTATTTTATTCAGGGGAAGAAAGGGGCACATCATTTAAATGGAGAACATACGGTTTTCGGCGAGATTATCTCAGGGTTTAGTGTACTGAACAAGATAGCCAATCTTAAGGCGGGACGTGATGAATGGCCTTATGAGGATGTTTTTATTGAAGCTAAGGTGATCAAATAAATATGGTCATACTACGCTTGTCTAAGGATCTCTTATAAATATGGTTCTTCACTTCCTTCAGAATGACAAATTAAACCTATATTTGCCATCCAAATTTTAGTACATGTCCTTTTTAGAAGAAATACAACGCAGACGTACTTTTGGTATCATATCACACCCTGATGCCGGCAAAACTACCTTAACGGAGAAGTTATTGCTATTTGGTGGTGCCATTCAGGAAGCGGGTGCTGTTAAGAACAATAAGGTTAAAAAAGGGGCAACTTCCGATTTTATGGAAATAGAACGCCAACGTGGTATTTCTGTAGCTACTTCAGTATTGGCATTTATCTACAAAGACAAGAAGATCAATATATTAGATACACCAGGGCATAAAGATTTTGCAGAAGACACCTTTAGGACCTTAACGGCTGTTGACAGTGTTATTGTAGTGATCGATGTTGCCAAAGGTGTAGAAGAGCAAACTGAAAAACTGGTAGAGGTATGCCGGATGCGCAGCATCCCTATCATTGTTTTTATCAATAAATTAGACCGTGAGGGTAAAGATGCCTTTGACCTATTGGATGAGATAGAACAAAAACTCGGTTTACGAGTCACGCCATTAAGCTTTCCAATAGGCATGGGTTATGACTTTAAGGGTATTTATAATATCTGGGAAAAGAAACTAAACCTGTTTTCAGGCGATCAGAAACAAATCGTTTCTGAAGGTGTGGAATTTGACGATATTTCTAATGCTGAATTGGATGAAATAATTGGCAAAACCGCAGCGACCACTTTACGTGATGAATTGGAATTGGTGCATGAAGTGTATCCAGATTTTAACCAAAGTGAATACTTAAAGGGTGAATTACAGCCCGTTTTTTTCGGTTCGGCTTTAAATAATTTCGGAGTCAAAGAATTGTTAGACTGTTTTATTCAAATTGCACCTACACCGCAACCAAAAATGTCTGATAAACGCCTGGTAGATTCAAAAGAGGAAACCTTGACGGGATTTGTATTTAAGATCCATGCCAATATGGACCCTAAGCATCGTGATCGATTGGCCTTCGTTAAAATAGTTTCAGGTACTTTTAAACGCAATGCGCCTTATTTACATGTGCGCAACAATAAGAAAATGAAATTTTCGAGTCCGAATGCTTTTTTTGCTGAGAAAAAGGAAATTGTTGACGAATCATACCCGGGAGATATTGTAGGTTTACACGACACCGGAAATTTTAAAATAGGTGATACCTTAACGGAAGGGGAAAATCTGAACTTTAAAGGAATCCCTAATTTTTCACCTGAACATTTTCGTTATGTAAACAATGCTGATCCATTAAAATCCAAACAGTTATATAAAGGGTTAGATCAGCTGATGGATGAAGGTGTGGCACAGTTATTTACGCTGGAACTCAATGGGCGAAAAGTAATTGGAACCGTAGGAGCATTACAATATGAAGTGATTCAATATCGCCTAGAGCATGAATATGGGGCTAAATGCAGCTATGAAAATTTACCAATGCATAAAGTATGCTGGGTGGATCCTGAGGATCCTAAAAACGAAGAATATGCAGAGTTTAAACGCATAAAACAACGTTATTTAGCCAAAGACAAACAAGGTCAATTAGTGTTCTTAGCTGATTCTGCTTTTACTATACAAATGACCCAGGATAAATACCCAACAGTGAAATTGCATTTTACGAGTGAGTTTTAGTTATGAATTTCTCTGAATACCATTAAATTTCCCTCATCCTACTCAATTACCTTAATTGCTTATCTTGAAATAATAAGGTAATCACATTAGGAAACAAATAAAAATCCCATTAGACCAATAATTTCATAGCTACTAATTCTTCGTTTTATCAGGATATGCAGGGCGTACCATTTTCTTAGGTGGATTTTCTTCCAATCCTTTTACTGCTATTTCTATTGCTTTTTCTAATTGTGGGTCGTGACCTTTGATCACTAATTCCGGCCATTGTTCTACTTCAATATCCGGTGCAACACCTTCGTTTTCAATTCTAAATCCATTTTCACTATAAAATGCCACATTTGGAGCAGTAACAACACCTCCATCAATAAACTCCGGATATCCTAAAACTCCAACTAATCCTCCCCATGTTCGTTTTCCAACAATAGTACCTAGTTTAAATTTTCTAAACATCCACGGTAAATAATCGCCTCCTGACGCAGCTGTTTCATCCGTAATCATAACTTTAGGTCCTTGTATAGAAGCACTGGGCGATTTTAGGTCTTTCCCATACCGGAAGTTCCAGTACGCCTGTTCCGGACGTTTTAAGATGTCAATATAGTAATCGGCTAAATAGCCTCCCCCATTATACCGTTCATCTATAATGATCGCTTTTTTGGTAGCCTGAGGAAAAAAGTAACGCTTAAAATACTCATGCCCGGCATTGGCTGTATTGGGCACATAAACATAAGCCACCTGTCCGTTTGTGGCTTTATCGACTTTCTTAATATTGCCTTCAACCCAATCACGGTTTCGCAAGGCAGATTCGGAAGTTAGGGGCACAACCTTAACGGTCCTGGCTGCAGAGCCATCATCATTTTTACTTATTGTTAGCTTTGTTATTTTATTGGCGGTATTCTCAAAAAAACTATAGAGATTATCCTTTGCTTCAACATTTTGACCATTTACGGCAATAATATAATCTCCTTCATCTACATTTACTCCTGGCTCTGTCAATGGAGATCTCAAATTGGGTGTCCAATTTAAACCACCATAGATCTTCTTAATTTGATAACGGTTATTTTTAACTTGGTAATCAGCGCCTAGTAATCCACCTGGTATACGCTCCGGGTTGTTTAAACGATCTCCCCGGCTACCAAATCTATGATGACCTACACCGAGTTCGCTAAACATCCATTGCATCATTTCATACAGATCTCCTCTACTAGTTACATGAGGTAAGAATACTTTGTACTTTTCTTTCATAGCATTCCAATCAACACCATGCATACCGGGGTCATAAAAATAATCGCGATTTACACGCCAGGCTTCTTCAAAAATATTATTCCATTCTTCTCTGGGGTTTATCTTTATTTTTATAACACCAAAATTTAATGGTCCGTCTTCTGATTTTTTACCCAGGACTGAAATATTCCAGGAGTTTTTAGTTCGATAGAGCATTTTTTTACCACCATCCGCTATTAGAAAAGCATCGGCCGGCATTATGTTTTCTTCCTTTCTTTTTTTTAAATCGTATTTATTTAACATGGTGGTTGAACCGTGCTCAGATGCGGCCAAATAAAATAATTCTCCTTCCTTCACTAAACTTAGGGCACTATAACGTCCCGGTTTTAGAGGCATGCTTACTATTCTATTCTCAATACCGCTCCAATCAATCTTTAAATCTGCCCTTTTCACTTTTTCTTTATCCTTCTCCTTATCTTTTCCTTTGACTTTATCTTTCCCATCAGATTTGTTTTCATTTTTTTCTGATTCCATTTTTTCTTCATCATTCTCTTTAGAAAAAGGAGACATTACATCTTTTTGTAAGGTCACCAAATAGATAACATTGGTCATTTCCATATCAATACTCGATTGGTCGAACCAGTTAACCACCGGCCCTGCATCGGTTGAAGCGATCATATATAAATATTTACCACTTGGGTCAAAAACAGGTTCCGAAACATTCGAAAGCCCGTCAGAAAGGGTATATGATTTATTCCCGTCTAAAGAATACAGGTAGGCCTTTTCAAAATTTGTCTCCGTTATCACCGTATAAGCGATCCATTTTGAATCATGCGACCAATCACCAAAAAGTTCTCTAAAAGGGCCTGGCACATATGATTCATCCGAGGCAATTTTGGTAATTTTCTTCATAGCTATGTCAACAACATAAAGGTTACGTCCGTTATCAACAAAGCTTATTTTTTTATTATCAGGAGACCAGTGAATATTAGCATAAAAACCCGTTCCGGTTAGGGCTATCTTGTTAATTTTAGTATCAGCCATTGTTTTTATATGTAAGGCATACTCACCGGATTCATCAGAAAAATAGGCAATAGACTTTCCGCCCGGTGACCATTCAGGGAATTTTTCATGAGCTCCCGGGCTATTGGTTATATTGTTTGGATCTCCCTTTTTAGCAGGAACAGTTACAATATCTCCTCTGAAATCAACAACCGCTCGAGCACCTGAAGGTGAGACAGAAATTGAACGTACATAGTTTTCGCCTGAAACATAACGCGATCGTAATTCAAGTAAGTCTGTCTTAATGCTAATATTTACTATTTCAGAAGCCCCAGAAGCTATATTATAAACATGTAATTGTCCGGCTTGTTCAAAAATGACCTTACCACTGTTCGCTGAAAGATCTAATACCGGAAAATCATTAAAATTGGTAAGCTGTTTGATCTCTTTTGAACTAATATTATAACTGTATAAGTTAAACTCTCCACCTCTATCGCTTCTAAAATAAATATAATCTCCCATCCATTGCGGATTCGCATCATTACTACCACCGGAAGGTTTGGTAATTTCTTCGACTTTATGAGTATTGGTATTAAAAATCCAAATGCGCGAAGCTGTACCGCCTCTATAATATTTCCATTGATTAAATACCTCATATAAAGGACTATAAGCTATATGACTTCCATCATCAGAATAAGATCCGGAAAAGGCAGTAGGTATATTTAATTGTATTATGGCGCCCCCGTCAATATTCACTTCGAACAATTGAGCGTTTCGATTCGTATGTGTATTTCGTTGCGAAAGAAATAGAACCTTTTTACCATCCGGTGAAAAATCACTAACTCCGTCACGATAAGGATGCCATGTAAGTCGTTTGGGTATTCCTCCTGATACAGAAACCACATATACATCAATATTACCATCGTATTGAGCATTAAAAGCAATTATTGTTCCGTCGGGAGAAAATATAGGATTAGATTCGATGCCTTCGTCTATGGTAAGTCTTCTCGGGTTTGAACCATCTATATTGGCTATCCAAAGGTCTTCTGCATAAATAAATGCAATATGATTTTCACTTACGGCCGGTTGTGAAAGCAGTTTTGTATTTTCTTCAATTGTCGCGCTAAGTGTAAAAGGAACTAAATAAATTAACAAGGTTATAAATAATGGAAATTTTTGGAAAGTTTTCATGTAAGCCTGGTATTTTTAGAAGATTATTAATTCATTGACTTTAAACGTTATAAATATATTAAAAACATTGAGACTTTAAATTATTAAATTGAAATATATTTACACTTATAAACTCAAATATTATAACCTACACTGAAACTATACTTTACAAGAGAGTTCTAAATGAAGTACTATTTCATCCAAAAAGAAAAGGCTCTCGATATCGAGAGCCTTTTTAGTTAAATAAAATAGTACTTTTTTATTGCTTGATAATTTTAAAATTACCTACTTTTTCATCAATGGTAACTTGGACCAAATAAGTGCCTGAAGCTAAATGCTGCATGTTGAGTTTTGATTCTAAAATATTGGGTTTTTTATATATAACTCTTTGACCGATACTATTATACACATTTACTATTGAAATGTCTTTACTTGACAGCAATGTCAATTCATCATTAATTACTGGGTTAGGGAAATAAGTAAATCCTAAACTTTCCAGCCCTGGAACTTCTGATGAGACAACGCCTGTCAGTTTATAATCATCAATCCCTGCTCCCCAGGTCAACGTGTTTTCATCATCATATATAAATTTCACTTTAAAATCACTATTTATATACTGTGAAACATCAATTAAACTGGTTTCATTTTCTCCGCTATTTATCGCATTCGTGTTTTCTGAAACGGTCAATACATTTTGCCAGGTACTGCCATCCCAAACATTTACTTTAAAACTTCCGTCATTTGCAAAGGTTCTAAGATTATAGGTTATTTCTATATTGGCTTCTACAATCCTCTTTTTAGTTAAATTTACAGCAGGGCCAATTAATTCAAGGGTATTATTTTCAAAACCGCCACAATCATAATCATTAAATACGACTCCGCCTGATTGAAAGGAAGCTGGGTTTTCAAGTCCACTACCTTTTAAGTTCCCCGAGTAACCAAACTTCCATGCACATCCACTCTCAGGTTGTGTAACTGACCATCCATCCGGTAAGTTTTGAGCATTAAAATCTTCGTGTTGCAATTGTGCATTTGCCATTAAACTCACACAAATTAACATGTATAGTATATTTATTTTTTTCATCTTCTTGATTTTTAATTTAATCTTGACCTAAAACGTAAATTGCATTTCAACGCGTTGTATAAACACATTGGAATTACCCGCAGCATCCGTAACTATCCATTCTCTAACGATTAGATCGGATCCATCACGTGAACGAACACATTTCTCTAATGATGCATTCATTTCAATATGTTGTGAATTCGCCCCACTAACAACTTCTCCGTTTACCGTGCCTTCATAAGATGACCAAAAGCCAATACCAAAATCTCCATATACATCTCTAGGACCAATATCCATATAATGTAAATTAGTAGTACTCACTAATGACAAATTAGAATTTTTATAATTCCCAAAACCTTCTAATTTATAAGGTTTGTTAAAATCAATAGCTGCATAATTACGTTGCTCTTTTTGAGCATCATCACCTACTGTTCCTCCTGAATTGATCCAGGTATTATATGTTACTAATTCATTAAAGATAACCTCAACATTCCAACCCGAGTTTGGTTCGGAATTATTAACTATTCTTCCATAAATTTTTGTAGTTCCGTCCAAGAAATGAAGATAATATCCGCTATCCCAATGATGTTTATCATCAAACGGAAAGTTATTAAACCAAATATTAGAATCTGTATGTACAGGACCAAAATCAATCTCACAAGATCTTCTGCTTAAATGCTCAGCATATTCAACAGTAACTTCAGAACATTCATCACTAAAAGTCACTTCAGGTAATTCACTGATATCTTCAATTATTATATAGTCCACTAAGTTATCAGCAGTTGGTGGTGTTGTGTCAGATTCAACGCAACTACATCTTACATTCGTTTTAACAGCTCCACCCATTACCCATGATTGGCCGTTCACGTTTTGTCCGTTCTTATTTCTTCTGGTGTCAATTTTGATTTCTATCTCATCTACCGATCCCGCGACATTAGTTAATGTTAATTCAAAGACTTTAATACAACACTGTCCCGAAGGAAAATCATTAATAGTTTCTGTTAATTCCGCAAAACTTCCATCAGCAGCCGAGACTTCAATATGAATATATCTCCCGTCAGGTGTTAATTCTGATATTGGTAACTCTACACTTACCGTTCTTGGACCATCATCAGTTTGAATAGGAATTGTTTTTGTTTGAATGTCATTATAACCGCTTAAAGCAGTAAATACCCCTGAACTAGCTGTACCATTGTTCTTTTCTCTAAAGACATAAAGTAACATTGACTGGGCATGTTTTGCATGGGTTGTATTTGCATAACTTACTGATGTCGTAGCTGGTATTTCAGTTCTATAATACCAAACATTTGAACTACCGCCGGTAGGCACTTCCCTATTTGCGGTGTACGAATTCCCTGCTGCATCTTGAATCTCAATAGAACTACCGGGATTATTGCCTTTATATACAATTTCAACTGCCATACGGACAACATCTTGTGTCTCTTGAATTGTCAATGTAGCCGGAACATTATTTTTTAAGCCTAAGCTCATTAATTCCACTTCAATACCATCATCACAAGTATATGACCATCCCGGGTCAGAATTGCTTGTAAACGAATTAGATTTAACCGCTATTTTTTCAGATGTTGGTTCTATACCCTCTTTTGAAAAAACTGTAAATTGGCTTAAAAATAAAACGAACAGTACTGTTCTTAATACGTATTTATTTTTCATGTTACTATATTTTAGGTTTAGTATTAAACAAAAAATCCCTAGCAGCTTCGTTAGAAACCAGTAGGGGCTGAACTATAACGTGTAATATTTCAAAATATTCTCGAATTAATAATTTATTGTTATTAATTATTGAACCTATTTATTTAGTATATAACAATCCAATACCAAAAGTTCCTACTATTTATTTATATTTTATCAAAAATTTACTGATTTATTGATTAAAAACTTAATCAGAATAGCATTGCCTCCATTTTAATAATTCCTATATTTACGCCTATGAATTCAAAGACCATTGCCAATGGTATTCTACGCGCCTTGGCCATTCTATTGGGTATAGCACTCCTACTCTATTTTTTGCATAAAATACAGTCGGTCTTAGTATATATCATTATTGCAGCAGTGCTGTCATTAATTGCAAGGCCTATCATTATTTTTTTGCGAAGAAAATTAAAATTTCCTAATACCTTGGCTGTAATAGTAAGTATGTTATTGTTTTTGGGTTTCGTTTTTGGATTGATCTCTATGTTTATTCCTTTAATAATCAAACAGGGGCAAAATCTTTCATTATTAGATATCAATCAATTGGAATATAATATTGAAAATTTACTAAATCAAGCCAATAATTATTTACTGGCCAGAAATATAAATGTATTGGAGCAACTTAAAGGTGTTGATGTTTTTTCAAATTTTAAAGCCATTCCTAATTTATTGAATTCTGTGATCGGTGCAGTAGGTAGTATAAGTATCGGTTTATTCTCTGTTTTGTTTATCTCTTTTTTTTTAATGAAGGACAGTAAAATTTTAAATAAAGGACTTTTGGTATTGGTGCCTGATAACAGTGAAAGCAGATTTCAAAAATCATTTGATAAAATTAAAGATCTTCTGTCAAGATACTTTATTGGTTTACTTTTTCAGATCACTATATTATTTGTACTTTATACTATTATTTTATTAATCTTTCGAATAGATAATCCCATTGTCATTGCTTTTTTGTGTGCGTTACTAAATTTAATACCCTATATAGGGCCTTTAATTGGTGGCATATTGATGCTTATACTCACAATGACCAGTAATTTAGAATTAGATTTTCAATCACAAATTCTACCTACAACTATTTATGTGATGATAGGCTATGCTATAGCGCAATTGGTTGATAATTTTTTTAGTCAACCTTTCATCTTTTCTCAAAGTGTAAAATCGCATCCCTTGGAGATATTCTTAATCATAATCATTGGTGGATTACTTTTTGGTGTGGTTGGGATGATCATTGCCGTGCCTTCTTATACAGCTATTAAAGTGATCTTAAAGGAATTTTTAGCAGAAAATAAGATCGTCAGGTCATTGACCAAAGATCTGTAATATCATTCTGAACAAAGTGAAGAATCTTTTCATTGAATAAACATATCCTACATAAAGAAGTTCAAGATTTTATCAATGAAAATCTGGATTCCGATATCTCTAAATTGATTTTTAAAGGAAGTCCATTTGCTAATATTTCAATTCAAAAATTAGTTGAACAAATAGAGTCTAAATATAAGTGTAAAAGTAAGTTATATAAATGGTTTTCAACTGAAAATATTTATTTTCCAAATAAATTAAATATTGAACAGACCTCATCGGAAACTACAGCGGTATATAAAGCTGGCTTGATCAAAGGCGAAACATTAATCGATCTTACCGGAGGCTTTGGTGTTGATGCCTACTACTTTTCAAAACGATTTAAAGAAGTTACACATTGCGAACTAAATACAACCCTTTCTGAGATAGCGAAGCATAATTTTCAACTGCTTAATGTAGCAATAAATGTAGTTGCCACTGACGGATTAGAATATCTTCACGCAAAGCAACAACGTTATGATTGGATATATATAGACCCATCAAGGAGAAATGACCTTAAGCAAAAAGTATTTCTGCTAAAAGATTGCTTGCCCAATATCCCTGATAATTTGGATATATTGTTTGAATATACCGATAACATCTTGATCAAGGCTTCTCCAATGTTAGATATTACCAGTGCCATAAATGAATTGAATTTTGTAAAAGAGGTACACGTGGTAGCCGTACGAAACGAAGTAAAAGAATTGCTTTTTATATTAGAAAAATCCTTTGCGAAAAATGTTTTTATTAAAACTATAAATATAAATAAGGAAGCTGACGAATATTTCGAATCGGAATTCAAAAGTGATATAAAACCCAATCTTTCTCTGCCGCAAACCTATCTATACGAACCTAATAGTGCCATATTAAAAGGAGGATTATTTAATGAAGTATCGCATCAATTAAATATAAATAAATTGCATATTAATAGTCACTTATATACTTCAAATACTTTAATTAATTTTCCTGGTAGAAATTTTAGAGTACTACGAATACTACCCTATAATCTTAAAACACTCAAAACCACTCTTTCATTCTCAAAAGCGAATATTACAACCAGGAACTTCCCTGAAACAGTGGTGCAGATCCGAAAAAAAACAAAATTAAAGGAAGGTGGTGATCAGTATCTCTTCTTCACAACCACTCTTGACAATAATCGTATCGTTCTAATTTGCGAAAAGATGTAGTGTAAAAAAGCCTCAACACAATTAAGCACTGAGGCAACTTTGATCAATGAATTCCCCTTTTTCAAACCAATCATAAACTTTTCTGTGCTTAGTCTTTAATCGATCCTTACTCTTTTGACACAACATCTCATATAAAGTCACTTTTTTATTAAAAATATTTTTCTATGACACCAGAACTCTTCCTTATCCGGGACAAGTTTAACAATGCAGCTTAATATGTTACTTAATATTTTAGTATTTTAGTCCGGCATAATAATGTAAAAATGGCAAATAAAAATATCCGTTCCCTGTCGTACAGAAAAGAATTAGATGACAATCTCTTTGAAAACGTATCTCAACTTGTCAAAAAAGGGGCTACACAAGAAGAGTTTCGCGAACTGGCAGAGCGCTTTATGATCGACGACTCCGTAGTATTCGGAACCGCTTCATTCTATGATTTTTTAAGCCCTGAAAATCAACATAAAACCATACATGTTTGTAACGGAACGGCTTGTATGGTTGCCGGAACACAAGAAAAATTGTCAAAAGATCTCGAAAATTTTGTGGAAACAGATAAGATCGGACATGCACCTTGTCTCGGGCATTGCCATCATAGCCATGCCTTTATGTACAATGATAAAACATATTCATCAAATTCTGTTGAGCGATTAGAACAAATTATTAAAACCAAAGCATATCAGGAAAACGAATATCATATTGATTGTAATTCAATTCCTATTTTAACTTCTCATATCGACAATATAACCGATTTTTATGCTCTGGCTGATACATTTAAGGACAAACCTAAGCAAGTAATTGATGAATTAAAGATCTCCAACTTGCGAGGTCGTGGTGGTGCCGGATTCCCTTTTTATTTTAAACTAGATGCCGTAATCAAAGAAATTTCCAATCAGAAATATATTGTTTGCAATGCCGATGAAGGTGATCCTGGAGCTTTTTCTGATATGTACCTTATGGAACATCAAGCCCATAAAGTGCTTTTCGGTATGCTAATGACCGGGCTTACTGTCGGAGCCAACACCGGTGTATTGTATATACGTGGAGAATATCCAGATTCTATACGCAAAGTTACAGCTGCAATAGCCGAATTGACAGCTCTGAACTTATTACATGATTTCCGGTTTAAAATTATTCGAGGGCAAGGTTCGTACATATGCGGCGAAGAGACGGCTTTATTGAACTCGATTGAAGGTTTACGCCCCGAAGTACGTGTTCGTCCGCCCTATCCCGCTCAATATGGCTTATATGGTAAACCTACAGTACTTTCTAATGTTGAAACTTTCGCTAATGTACATTGGATACTTAAAAATGGTGGTACATCCTATGCAAATTTAGGAAACGGAAAATCTACGGGAACCAAATTAGTATCATTGGACAGTTTTTTTAACCGTCCCGGAATGTATGAAATAGAAATGGGAACTTCACTAACAACCGTGTTTGAGGAATTTGGACAAGGATTTAAATCGGAAGTTAAAGCAGTCCAAATTGGCGGTCCATTAGGCGGAATTATACCCATGCATAAAATCGATGGATTAACCCTAGACTTTGAATCATTTGCCGGTCAGAATTTTTTGTTGGGGCATGCCAGTGTAGTTTCTATACCTATTGATTTTCCTATGATTCAATTTTTAGAGCATCTGTTGGAATTTACCGCTGATGAATCGTGTGGTAAATGCTATCCATGTAGAATAGGCTCTCATCGAGGGTATGAAATGTTGAAGAAAGCGCAACAATCAACCTACAAAATTGACCGGCAATTATTTGATGACCTTATAGAAACCTTAGAAATTGGCTCTTTGTGTGCATTAGGTGGTGGTATTCCACTACCAATTAAAAATGCATTGCAATATTTTGATGATGAATTGAAGGGATATTTTATAACGCCAAAGAATTAATCCTTGAGAGCTAAACAAATGAAAGCATATATAAACAACATACCACATCAAATACAACAGGGTGAAACCATCTTAGAATTCGTAAGAAGAATAGAAAACAAAGATGCGATACCTACCATGTGCCAGGATGATAGATTGGACAATTTTGGTTCCTGTAGGGTATGCTCTGTTGAAGTAGCACGTGAAAAAGATGGACCTGCCAGGACAATGGCTTCTTGCCATACACCCGTGGCTGAAGATCTATTCATTTATCACACCACTGATAAAATGAAACGCCTGCGCAAGAATATTGTGGAATTAGTATTATCTGATTATCCAACTGATAAAGTCTTTGCTCCAAAAGATAAAAAACCGACGGAATTTCAAAAAACAATTGCACAAATTGGGATTCCTAATATACGCTATCCGAAAGGAGATAATCACTTGGATATTGAACCCGACAGAGCCCATCCTTATATAAAATCAGACCTGTCACAATGTATCAATTGCTACCGTTGTGTCCGTGCCTGTGAAGAAATTCAAGGAGAAATGATCTTGGGTATGTCGGGCCGTGGGTTTGCTACAAATATCATCAAAGGTTTCGATACCACTTTTGATAGTTCTGCCTGTGTTTCATGCGGGGCATGTGTTCAAACCTGTCCTACAGAAGCGTTGACTGATAAATTCGAAACAAAAACACTCATTGCCGATAAAACAGTGCGTACTACATGTACTTATTGTGGTGTAGGATGCCAATTAGATGTATCAGTCATTAATGGAAAAATTCGTGGTATACAAGCACCAGAGACTGCTGAAGTAAATGAAGGGCATACTTGCCTGAAGGGGCGTTTCGCCTTTCAGTTTTACGATCATCCGGATCGTTTAAGGGAACCTATGATCAAGCGAAATGGAAAATTTGAAATTGTTTCCTGGGATGAAGCCTATGATTTTATTGCCAACAAATTAATTGAAATAAAAAATAAGTATGGAGTCGATGCCATTGGGGGCATTTCATCATCAAGAGCGACCAATGAAGAAAATTATCTTATGCAGAAAATGATACGTGTTGCAATAGGTACCAATAATATTGATGGTTGTGCACGTGTTTGCCATGCTCCTACTGCGTATGGTATGCAGCAGGCATTTGGTACCGGTGCTGCCACAAACTCCGTGATAGACCTAAAAGATGCAGATGCTATCTTTTTATTTGGTGCAAATCCTGTAAAAGGTCATCCTGTAACCGGAGCAAAAATCAAGCAGGCCTTTATGCAAGGAGTAACATCTATAGTGGTTGATCCTATAAAGACAAAATTAGCAGACCTGGCTACCTATTTTTTACAAATTCGTCCGGGTACGAATGTTGCCATTCTAAATATGATAGCATATTACATAATTAAGGAGGGCTTGGTAAAACGTGATTTTATTGATGCGTATACTGAAATGTACGACGATTTTAAAAAGCATGTTGATACGCTGGATATGGATGAGTTGTCAACCTTAACCGGAGTAGATAAAAGCTTAGTTAGAAAAGCTGCTATTGCCTACGCTTCCGCGGATAGAGCTATGGAATTTCATGGCCTGGGTGTTACCGAACATTATCAGGGAAGTAAAACTGTAATGTTACTTTCAAATATCGCAATGATGACCGGTAATATTGGTAGAAAGGGAGTAGGATTGAACCCGTTACGCGGTCAAAACAATGTACAAGGAGCTGCTGATATGGGCGTACAGCCACACCAGGGAGCCGGTTATTTAGATGTAAATGATCCCGAAATTCAACAATACTATGCTGAAAAATATGGAGTTGAGAAAATGCCGATAAAGGAAGGGTTAAAGATTCCTAAAATGTTGGATGCCGCATTA